>Ga0335081_10001280_pt1 | contig 40066 bp, 35 predicted proteins | sample Lox_Sample_35_FD_206713 | JGI IMG/M metagenome (GOLD analysis project Ga0335081, IMG submission 206713) | Soil microbial communities from Loxahatchee National Wildlife Refuge, Florida, United States - Lox_Sample_3.5 | ecosystem: Environmental > Terrestrial > Soil > Wetlands | place: USA...
TGTCGCGCAGGTTGCGCGCAGTCGCCGCAATCGCGCCAGGCAGCGGCTTGCCCTCGTCGATATAGAGCGAGCCGCCGTTATCGAGCACGAGGCCGAAATTGTGGTTGGAGCCGAACGTGTGGTTCCATGGCAGCCAGTCGACGATCACCGGCGGCTCGTCGGCGACAAAGGCGAGACCGGCGCGGATCATCGCCTGGTTGGCGCACAGCATCGCCTGCGTGTTGATCACGCCCTTGGGCTGGCCGGTCGAGCCGGAGGTGAACAGGATCTTGGCGACGGTGTCGGGGCCGACTTTGGCGTGGGCCGCTTCGACCGCCGGCGTCGGCGTCGTGACGGCGAGGTCCGCAAACAGCGTCGGCTTGCGGTCGCCCGGCGGATTGGCGGTGACCCCGATTTCGACATCGGCCGGCACCGCGGCGGCAATGGCCGGCGCGAAGGCCATGCCGTTGCTGGCAAAGACGAGGCCCGGGGCGAGCACGCCGATGATGGTCTTGAGCTTGCCGAAGTCCTTCGAGAGCAGCGAGTAGGGCACCGAGATCGGCGCATAGGGAACGCCGACATGCATAGCGGCCAGCCCAAGCAGCGCGTGCTCGATGTCGTTGCCGGAGAGAATGGCAATCGGCCGCTCGGGCGAAAGCCCGCGCGCCAACAGCGCCGCGGCGATGGCGCGGACCTGCTGCAAGGCCGCGGCGTAGGTCAGCGTGCGCCAGGCGCCGGCCGCGTCGCGCTGCGCCAGGAACACGCGCTTCGGCGCGGCGTTCGCCCAATGGATAAGCCGCGCGGTGAGATTTTTCGGATAGGGCGACAGCGGTCGCGGCGAGCGCAGCAGGATGGCGCCGTCGCTTCGGCGCTCGACCAAAACATCGGGCGAACCGAGCCGCACCGGCCGCAACGGCGGTTTGCCTGGCTTCGCGCGGGCTTCGGCGAGCGTCATGATGCTAGCTGCGCACGACCTTGGGGCCGCGCTTTTCCAGGAACGCTTTCATGCGCGCCTTGGCTTCTTCGTCGCCTTGGGCGATCGCCGCGGTGAGGGCCTCGGTGGCGAAACCGGTCGAGGGATCGGTCTGGGCGATGCGCGGCAGAATGTGCATCACCGCGTAATTGGTGAACGGCGCGTTGCCGGCGATTTTTTGTGCGAGCTCGATGGCTTTGGCAAAGCCCGTACCGTCGTCGACGAGATAATGCGTCAGCCCGATGGCCTGGCCTTCCTCCGCCGTGAGCGCATGGCCGGTGAGCATCATCTCCATCATGCGCGTGGTGCCGATGAGCGGCGGCAGCCGCACCGAGCCGCCGCCGCCGACAAAGATGCCGCGGCTTGTCTCCGGCAGCGCATAGAACGCCGAGCGCTCGGCGACGCGGACGTGGCACGCGGCGGCGAGCTCCAGCCCGCCGCCGACCACGGCGCCATGGAGCACGGCGACCACCGGCACCTTGCCGAACTCGATCCTCTCGAACACGCGGTGCCAGAACCGCGAGTGCTCGATGCCGGCCATGACGTCGAGCTCGCCCAGAGCGGCGAGATCGAGGCCTGAGCTGAAATTGTCGCCGGCGCCGTGGAGCACCACGGCGCCGACTCCGTCGGGGATCGCGGAGAAGAACGTCTCGATACCGCGCACGGTGGTGTCGTCGAGCGCGTTGCGCTTGTCGGCGCGGTTGAGTTTCAGCACCGCGATCGCGCCGCGGCGCTCGGCGGCGAGTGTCGGAGGCAGCGAAGCAAATTCGACAGGCGTTGCAGGCTCGGTCATGCTGATCCCAGTTGCGGCGCGGGCCATTTGACCCGTTCTGCCCGGCCCCGTAAATAGCCTTCAATTCCACGGTTTTAGGGAGCGTCCGATGCGAGAGGTCTTCATCTGCGATGCGGCGCGCACGGCGATCGGCCGCTACGGCGGGGCGCTCGCCAAGGTGCGGACCGACGACCTCGCGGCGGTGCCGATCAAGGCGCTCCTTGCCCGCAACGCCAAGGCCGACTGGTCGCGGCTCGACGAGGTATTTTTCGGCTGCGCCAACCAATCCGGCGAGGACAACCGCAACGTTGCCCGCATGGCGCTGTTGCTGGCCGGCCTGCCGGACACCATCCCCGGCGTCACCGTCAACCGGCTGTGCGCCTCGGGGCTCAACGCTGTGGGCGACGCCGCCCGCGCTATCCGCAGCGGCGAGATGGACTTCGCCATTGCGGGCGGCGTGGAATCGATGACGCGCGCGCCGTTCGTCATGGGCAAGGCCGGCGAGGCGTTTTCGCGCTCGGCGGAAGTCTACGACACCACGCTCGGCTGGCGCTTCGTCAATCCGCTGATGAAGGCGCAATACGGCATCGACTCCATGGCCGAGACCGGCGAGAACGTCGCCGAGGAATACCAGGTGGCGCGGAAGGCGCAGGATGCTTTCGCGCTGCGCTCGCAGCAGCGCGCCGGCAAGGCGATCGCTGCCGGCTATTTCGCCGAGGAGATCGTGCCGGTGTCGGCGCCCGGCGGCAAGGCCGGACCCGTCGTGGTGGACAAGGACGAGCATCCGCGGCCTGACACCACGCTGGAGAATCTGGAGAGGCTCAAACCCATCGTGCGCAATCCCGGGACCATCACCGCCGGCAATGCGTCGGGCATCAACGACGGCGCTGCCGCCATCATTCTTGCCAGCGAGGACGCGGCGAAGGCGCACGGCTTGACGCCACGCGCGCGTGTGCTCGGCATGGCGTCGGCCGCGGTGCCGCCGCGCATCATGGGCATCGGCCCGGTACCGTCGACGCGTAAATTGATGGAGAAGCTCGGTCTGAAGATCGGCGATTTCGATCTGATCGAGTTGAACGAGGCGTTCGCCTCGCAGGGCATCGCCGTGCTGCGCCAGCTCGGCGTTGCCGAAGACGCCGAGCATGTCAATCCGCACGGCGGCGCCATCGCGCTCGGCCATCCGCTCGGCATGTCGGGCGCGCGGCTGACCCTGACGGCGGTGCACGGTCTGCATAAACGCGGCGGCAAGCGCGCGCTCGCCACCATGTGCGTCGGCGTCGGCCAGGGCGTGTCGCTGGCCCTGGAGAAAGTGTAGCCGTCATTCCGGGCCGGCGCACAGCGCCGGACCCGGAATCCATACCCCCTGCATTTGAGAATGTTTTCTACAGTACCTTCCGCAAACGATCGTGAATATGGATTCCGGGTTCGCCGCTTTGCGGCGCCCCGGAATGACCAATGAGGAGAACTGCCGCGTGCCGATGTCGCCGGATTACATTCCGTTCCATCCCAATCCGTCAAAACCGAAATACAAGCCACCGGCAGGCGCTGTCGATGCGCACAACCACGTGTTCGGGCCCGAGGCGAAGTTTCCGTTCGCGCCGAAGCGCAAATACACGCCCTGCGATGCGCCGAAGGAGAAGCTGTTCGCCCTGCACGACTTCCTGGGCTTCGACAAAGCCGTGATCGTGCAGGCGACGTGCCACGACACCGACAACCGGGCGCTGGTCGATGCGCTGGTGACGTCGAACGGCCGGGCCAAGGGCGTCGCCTTCGTCGACGAGGCTTTCACCGACCGGGAGCTCAAGGACCTCGATCGCGCCGGCATCAAGGGGGTGCGCTTCAACTTCATTAAGCGGCTGGTCGATTCCACGCCCAAGGACGTCATGCAGCGCATCGCCGCGCGCATCGCCCCGCTCGGCTGGCACATCGTGATCTATTTCGAGCACGCCGACCTCGAGGAGATGGGGCCGTTCCTGAAATCGCTGCCGACCACATTGGTGTTCGACCACATGGCCTGCCCGAACGTGAGCGAAGGCATCGACGGCAAGAACTTCCAGAACTGGCTCAAGGCGCTCGACGCCAACAAGACCTGGATCACCAAGGTGACCTGTCCGGAGCGCTTCACGATCGCCGGCCCGCCCTACGACGACGTGGTGCCGTTCGCGCGCACGATCGTCGAGCGGTTTCCCGACCGCGTGCTGTGGGGCACCGATTGGCCGCATCCCAACATGACCAAGGAAGCCCCAGACGACGGGCTCCTGGTCGATATCATCCCCAAGATCGCGCCCACGGCCGCCTTGCAACAGGCGCTCCTGGTCGACAATCCGATGCGGCTCTATTGGCGTTGATGCCCATTGACGGCGTCAGTGGAAACTTAAGAACGGTTTGAAAGTAGGAACCGCTTACGTTGCCAAGCTTTCCTGCGCTATATATGTCAAGCGGCAGGAGACTTAGCCGATGGCCCGCGAACAACACGACTACGACGACATCCCCGGCACCTTCGTCTTCGACCAGGAGCGCTCGCGCCAGGGGTTCGGCATCAACATGTTTTGCATGTCGTTGATGAAGGACGAGAACCGCAAAGCGTTCAAGGCCAACGAGCCGGAATATCTGAAGAAGTTCAATCTGACGCCGGCGCAGGCCGACGCCATCCTCAAGCGCGACTACAACCGCATGCTGGAGCTCGGCGGCAACATCTATTTCACGGCGAAGCTCGGCGCCACCGACGGCCATTCGTTCCGCCATCTCGCCGCGGTGATGACCGGCTCGACCCAGGACGACTACGCCAACATGATGCTGGCCGGCGGCCGCTCGGTCGAGGGCAACCGCTCGAGATCGGGCAAGGACGCCAAGCCGGCAAAAAAGCCGACCAAGAAGGCCAAGGCAAAATCCAAGACGAAAGCGCGCGCAAAACCGAGGTCGAAACGTGGCTAGGATCATCGCAGGCGTTACTTCATCGCACGTGCCGGCGATCGGCGCGGCGATCGACAATCACCAGACCGAGGAGCCGTACTGGAAGCGGGTGTTCTCCGGCTTCGAGCGCTCCAAGGAATGGATGCGGCAGGCCAAGCCCGACGTCGTCATTCTCATTTACAACGACCACGCGTCGGCGTTTTCGGTCGAGATGGTGCCGACCTTTGCGCTCGGCTGCGCCGCCGAGTTTCCGCCGGCCGACGAAGGCTGGGGACCGCGCCCGGTGCCGGTGGTGAAGGGTCACCCGGAGCTTGCCGCCCATATCGCGCAGTCGGTCATCCTCGACGAGTTCGACATCACCGTGGTCAACAAGATGGAAGTCGACCACGGCCTCACCGTGCCGATGAACTTGTTGTTTGGCTCGCCGAAGGAATGGCCGTGCCCGGTGATTCCGCTCGCCGTCAACGTCGTGCTCTATCCGCCGCCGACCGGCCACCGCTGCTTCATGCTGGGGCGCGCCATCCGCAAGGCGGTGCAGTCCTATCCGGAAGATTTGCGCGTCGTGGTGTTCGGCACCGGCGGCATGTCGCACCAGATTTCCGGACCGCGCGCCGGCTTGATCAACTCGAAGTTCGACAAGGCGTTTCTCGATAATCTCAGCAAGAACCCGCAGAAGCTCGCGCGCATGCCGCATCTGGAATACATGCGCGAGGCTGGCGCCGAAGGCATCGAGATGGTGATGTGGCTCGTGATGCGCGGCGCGCTCGACGACAAGGTCGACGAGATCTATCGGTTCTACACGGTGCCGGCGTCGAACACCGCGGTCGGCCACATTATTCTGGAGCCGCGCGGCAAGAAGGCCGCCGGCAAGGGCAAGAAGCCCGCGGGCAAGATGAAACGCGCCGCGGCGCGGGCGAAGTCGGAAGTCCGTAGGAGCAAGTAGCGATGAAGATTTGCGTAGCGGGGCAGGGCGCGTTCGGCCAGAAACATCTCGATGCGTTGAAACGCATCCCCGACGTCGAGGTCACCTCGCTGGTCGGCGGCAACCAGGACTCCACCGCCCAGGTCGCGAAGAAATACGGCATCCCCCACTACACCGGCGAGCTCTCCGAAGGCATCAAGCGCGCCGACGCGGTGATCCTGACCACGCCGACCAAGATGCATTTCCGCCAGGGCGAGCAGGTGATGCGCGCCGGCAAGCATGTGCTGGTCGAGATCCCGGTCACCGACTCGGTCGAGGACGCGGAAGCCTTGGTGAAGATCGCCAAGGAAACCGGCGTCACCGCCATGGGCGGCCACGTGCGGCGCTTCAATCCGAGCCACCAATACGTCCACAAGAAAATCAAGGCCGGCGAATTGAAGATCCAGCAGATGGACGTGCAGACGTATTTCTTCCGCCGCAAGAACATCAACGCCGCCGGCAATCCGCGCAGCTGGACCGATCATCTCCTGTGGCACCATGCCGCCCACACCATCGACCTGTTCCAGTACCAGGCCGGCGAGAACATTTCCCACTGCTACGCAGTGCAGGGACCGATCCATCCGCAGCTCAACATCGCCATGGACATGGGGATCGTGGCGCGGACGCCGTCGGGCGCGGTGCTGACCTTGTCGCTGTCGTTCAACAACGACGGGCCGATCGGCTCGTTCTTCCGCTATATCTGCGACAACGGCACGTTCAAGGCGTTCTACGACGACCTGTCCGATGGCGAGGACAACAAGATCGACGTCTCCAAGGTCGACGTGTCGATGGACGGCATCGAGCTCGAGGACCGCGAGTTCATCGCCGCGATCAAGGAAAAGCGCGAGCCGAACGGCAGCCTGGCGCAGCTTCTGCCGTGCATGCACGTGCTCGGCAAGTTGGAAAAGATCATCGACCCGCAGCGCAAGGCGCACGCGTAATTTCATCCTCCCCCACGCCAATGGGGGAGGATGGAAGATCACTCCACGATCCCGATCAGCTTCGCCAAGCGCTCCGGGTCGGCACGCAGCGGCTCGGATTCGCCGTCATAGACGATGCGGCCCTTGTCGAGGATCACGGTGCGCGGCGAAAACGCAAACGCGACGCGGCTGTTCTGCTCGATCAGGATGATCGAAAGCTCCGATTCGGCGCGGAGCTTGCCGAGCACTTCGATCAAAGTGTCGACCAGCACCGGGGCCAGGCCTTCGGTCGGCTCGTCCATCAGCAGCACGGAAGGGTTGGTCAGCAGCGCGCGCGCGATCGAGAGCATCTGCTGCTCGCCGCCAGAGAGCTGATTGCCCATATTGTCGAGACGCTCTTTGAGCCGCGGGAACAGCGCGAATACGCGCTCCTGCGTCCATGGGCCCGGCCGCGACGCGATGCCGAGATTTTCCCGCACGGTGAGCGAAGAAAAAATCTCGCGCTCCTGCGGCACGAAGCCAAGGCCCGCGAGCGCGCGGCGAAAGCTCGGTATGCCGTTGAGCGGGCGGCCATCGAGTGCGATCGTCCCGGAATGCAGCGTGGTGTGGCCCATGATGGTGGCGAGCAGCGTGGTCTTGCCGACGCCGTTGCGTCCAATGACGCTGATGCATTCGCCGGGCGCGAGCTTGAGATCGATATCCTCGACCACCACGGTCTCGCCGTAGCCTGCAGACACGCGGCTGAGTTCGAGCGCGCTAGCCACGGCTCGACCTCTGGGCAGCTTGGCCGAGATACACGGCGCGCACGTCGGCATTGGCCTCGATCTCGCGCGGCGTGCCCTCGGCGAAAATCGCGCCGCTCACCATCACCGTGACCTTCTTGGCGAAGCGGAACACCACGTCCATGTCGTGCTCGATGATGAGCACGGCGATGTCCTTGGGCAGCGCCTCGATGGCGTCGAGGATGATGTGACTCTCCGCGCTCGGCACGCCGGCGGCGGGCTCGTCGAGCAAGAGCACGTCGGGCTTGAGCCCGATGGTGATGGCAAGCTCGACCAGGCGCTGGCGACCATAGGGCAATTCGGAGACGCGATGGCTGGCGACGTCGGCAAGCTTGAGCGTTTGAAGAAGCCCGATCGCTTCGGCGATGACGTCAGAGCGCCGGCCGACCGGCCACAGCATGGAGGAGGCGACGCCGCGGCGCTCGGCAATCGACATGCTGACGTTTTCCAGAACCGTCAGCCCGCGGAACAGCCGGTTGATCTGGAACGTGCGTGCAACGCCGAGCTTGACTCGCGCGGCCTGGCCCTGGGCGGTGATGTCGCGGCCTTCGAGCAGCACGCGGCCGTCGGTCGGCGGCAGCAGGCCGGTGAGGAGATTGATGAAGGTGGTCTTGCCGGCGCCGTTGGGGCCGATCAGGGCGTGGCGCGCGCCGGCTTCGAGCGCAAAATGAACGTTCTGCACGGCTTTGAGCGCGCCGAAATTGCGGCTCAGCGCTTTCGTCTGCAGGCGCGGCGTAGTCATGGCGCCCCGCGACGCGCGGCGTAGCGCCGCCACAGCGTCTCGCCGAGACCGATAATGCCGTTGCGCGCGAACAGCGCGATCAGCACCAGCAGGAGGCCAAGGCCGAGCTGCCAGGCCGTGGGATAGACCTTGGCGAGGAAATGCTCCAGCGCGAGATAGGCGACGGCGCCGATGAAGGCGCCGTAGAGCCGGCCGTAGCCGCCGAGGATGAGCACGATGAAGACGGTGGCGGCGCGGTCGAGATCGAGCGCGCTCAGGTTGACGTAGGCGTTGGTCTGGGCCCACAGGCCGCCGGCGATGCCGGCGAGCGCCGCCGAGATGGTGTAGCAGACGACGAGTCGCCACCGCACCGGCGCGCCGATCGCGTGCATGCGCAGCAGATTCTCGCGGATGCCGGTGAGGCTCTGGCCGAACGGCGAATAGATCAGCGTGCGCACGAACACGAAGCAGACGAACAGCACGCCGAGCGCGTAGAGATATTGCGTATTGGCGTAGAGCGGATTGAACTCGAACACGCCGAACACCGGCGAGATGGTCAGACCCGGTAGGCCGTCGAAGCCGCCCGTATAGGCGCGCGCCATGTTGGCGCTTTCCTGCAGCAGCGCCATGGTGCAGAGCGTGAGCATCAAGAGCGTCAGGCCGCGGGTGCGCAGCAGCACCAGGCCCGAGAGCAGGCCGATCGCGGCGGCGGCGAGCGCCGCCAGAGCCAGGCCGATCAGCGGCTCGTTCCATATCTCGTAATAGGCCAGCATGCCGACCGTATAGGCGCCGGCGCCGAAGAATGCCGCATGACCGAGCGTGATGATGCCGGCATAACCGAGCGCGAGATCGAGCGACAACGCGAATAGGATCGTGGTGAGGAGCTCGGCGCCGAAGCCGAGATAGGCGGGATAGGCGAAATAGAACGCGAGCGCCGCGAGCCACGGCAACGCCTCCCACCAGCGCAGCCGATGGCGCGTGACCAGCGCTCTCGCGCCGGGATGACCGATCGCGGCGCTCGGCGCTGCCGGTTCTGCGGGGGAGACGGCGCTCACGTCTCTTTCCTGCCGAATAGTCCCTGCGGCCGCCACAACAGCAGCAGGATGGTGAGCCCATAGATGAACATGGTGCCGCCCTTGGGCAGATAGAGCTTCAGCACGAAATCGAGCACGCCGAGAAGCAGCGCCGCGTAATAGACGCCGATCACGCTGCCGAGCCCGCCGACCGAGACCGCGATCAGGAAATACACCAGGTATTTGAGCCCGTATTGCGGATCGAGGCCCAAAAATTCGGCGCCCAGACCGCCGCCGATTCCGGCCATGCCGCTGCCGAACGCGAAGGTAATGGTGAACAGCCGGTCGACATCGATGCCGAGCGATTCGGTCATGCGGCGGTTGTCGACGGTGGCGCGGATCTGGGCACCGATCCGCGTCTTCTCAAACACGAGCGAAATGCCGATCGCGATCAAAAGCCCGACGACGATGAGAAAGATGCTGTAGGTGCGATACTGCGTGAAGCCGAGATTGAGCTGGCCGCCCAGCTCCGCTGGCAGCTGCAGGGTCTGGCTTTCGGGGCCGACCACCAGGATCGCGCAGGCGATGAAGATGAAGATGAGGCCGATGGTGAACAGCACCTGGTCGAGCTCGCCGGCGCGATAGAGCCGGCGGTAAAGCGTGCGCTCCAGCACCATGCTCAGGGCCGCGGTCGCGACGAAGCCGAGCGCCAGCGCCGCGACAAAGGGCACATGGGCGCGATTCATCGACAGCACGATCACGTAGCCGCCGAACATGGCGAAGGCGCCGTGGGCGAGGTTGATGAAGCCCATCAGCCCCATGGTGACCGAGAGCCCGACCGAGACGATGAACAGCACGGTGCCGGCGGACAGCCCGCCGAGCAGAATGCCGACGACGTTCGTAAGGAAATCCACGGGTTCTCCAAAATGCGTTTCCCGGGCGCAGCGCAGCACGCAGTGGTGCGCTGCAGACCCGGGACCTTATCAAACGCCGCGCTCGCGACGATCCCGGATCAGCGATGCACTATTGCTCGCTGCATCGCATCCGGGAAAAGGGTGGCGCGTCTTACTTCGGCGGCGCGCACGGCCCGATCGCCAGCGCCTTACACTGATCCTTCACGGCCTTGTCGACGCCGATGTTCTTCTCATGCAGCTTGCCGTCGGAGCCTTTCACGACTTCCGACAGATATTCGTTCATGACGATGTCGCGTGTCTCCGGATCGATCATGACCGGGCCCTGCGGGCTGTCGAACTTCCAGCCGAGCAGCGATTTCACGGCGGCGTCGCCCTCCATCTTGCCCTTGGTGGCCTGGATGGCGTGAACGATGGCGGCCATGCCGTCGTAGGCGCCGACCGAGGTGAAGTCCGGCGTCGAGTCGGCGCCGTAGTCCTTCTTCCAGGCGGCGACGAATTTCTTGTTCGCCGGATTATCGAGATCGGCGTTGTAGTGATGCATGGTGATCAGGCCGACGGCGGCGTCGCCCATGCCCTGCAGCTTGATGTCCTGGACGATGTCGCCGGGGCCGATCAACTTGATGCCGGCGGCCTTCATGCCGAGCGCCGCATAGGTCTTGACCACGGCGGTGGCGTGGTCGCCGGCCGGCACGAATACGAACAGCACGTCGGGCTTCTGGTCCTTGGCGCGCTGGAAGAACGGCGTGAAGTCGGGAACCTGGCCCGGCCCGCCGGATGGAATGGCGTCGACTACCTTGCCGCCGTTGTCCTCGAAGGCCTTCTTGAAGGCGTCGAGCGAATCCTTGCCCGGCGGGTAGTCGGAATAGGCGACCACCGCGGTCTTGGCTTTCAGCGTCTTGGCCGCCGCCACGCCGAGCGCATAGCTCGAGTGCCACAGCGTGAACGAGGTGCGCACGAAATAGGGCGAGCGGTTGGTGATGAACGAGGTGCCGGCATTCATGATGACGGTGAGCTTCTTGCCGGCAGTGACTACCGGCGCCGAGGCGATGGCGTCGGGCGAATAGACATAGCCGCCGAGCACGTCGACCTTGTCCTGGGTCAAGAGCTCCTGGGTATCGATCTTGGCGGTGGCGCCGTCCGGCGCCTTGGAGTCGCGCTTGATCAGCGTGATCTTATAGGGCTTCACCTGATCGGCATTGAGCTTGAGATATTGCTCCATGCCGCGATCCATCTGCTGGGCGAGCTCGGCGCCGACGCCGGTAAACGGCAGGATGATGCCGGCTTTGACTTCCTGCGCCAGCGCACCCGTCGAGATGGTCAAAGCGGCAGTTGCGGCAACGGCCGCGAGCGTTCGTCTGGACATCAAAAATCTCCCAGATTTCCCCGAATTCCGTCGATTTCAGAGGGCAAGATTGCGATAGTTTTCAGTTTAGGGCGAAAGCCGGAAATGGCGCAAGCGAAGTCCGCCCGGCACGGTGCGGGCCTTCGTCGCGCCGGAAGTGCCGGCCGCGCCTACCTGCGGCCGCCGGGCCAGATCGAATAGAATAATTTTCGCGTGCAGCGCCCGAGCCCGGGGAGATTGTCAATGAGCAGGGTTGCATCGACCCTTGCGATACTGATCGCGCTGACGTCGCCCGCCGCTGCGGAGACCATCAATCTCTTATGCGGCTTCTACTATGTCATCATCGATACGGCGGATAGATCGATCGCGATCAAGAGTCCCACCCTCGATCCGGCGACGGGCGACTACCTCGAGCTCGCCTTCAAGGACGGCCGGCGGGAGCAAATCAAGGATCGTGGACTGCCGCGGGAATACCGAGAGTATGTCCGGATTTCCGAGAACACCATCGATTTCGGCAAAGCAACGCCCGAGCCAAATGGCGTGGCGATATCGTTCGCCCGCATCGACCGCCGGACCGGGCTGGTCGTCGGCAACGTGGTCAACGCCAATACCTGCGCCTTACTGCCCGCCAAGCGATTGTTCTAAAGCTCGAGCGCGGCGTCGATCCGTTACGCCCAGGTCTACGCCGAGGTCTTACGCCCAAGTCGCGAAGCTTAAGCCCGTGCCGGTGCCGGCCGGCGTGCGGTAGCCCGGCACGTATTCGAACCAGTTGAGGTCGAGGTGCTCGGCGGCGCCGGCGACGCCGACCCAGTTGAGAATTTCCGAGCTGCCGGAATGCAATTTGTTGCGCGGCAGGTTCTGCAGGAACTTGGCGTCCTTGTCGGCCAGTGCCTTGAGGATGGCGCGGTCGAGGTCCTCGTCCACCAAAAAGTGGCTCAGGCCGCCCGACGCGATGATGCCGACGCGGCCGTCGCCGGGAAAATTTTCGACCGCCTTGCGGATCGCCTGGCCGAGCTCATAGCAGCGCCGCGGCCGCGGCTGGTTCGGCGGAAAGTAGGTGTTGAGGAAAACGGGCACGATCGGGATCGGCTTCGTCTCGTCCATCAGCCGGCGATGCACATAGGCCATGCCGTGGCCTTCGCCTTCGCCCTCGCGCATGCGCTTCGAGGAGGCGGGGTCGAATCCGTGCTCCATCAGCCAGTCGATCAGATGCATCGCGAGCTTGGCATCGACCGGATAGGCGCGCGGCTTGTTGTCTTCAAAAAAGCCCTGCCGGTTCTTCACGTACCATTCCGGGAAGCGCTGGTGGTACTGCTCGTGCTGCTCGTTGCTGTTGAGGATGGTGTCGCCGTAATAGATGGCAAACGTCGGCCGGGCGTCTTCGAGATAAGCTTCGTCCTGGTCGTCGCTCATGACAATCAGGGTGTCGAGCCTGGCGCCGTTGAGGACCTGGCTCAGATGCGCCATGGCGTCGCGCACCTTGTTCTGCCGCGCCACGAGCTCCTTCGGCGCGGTCATCGCCGCCATCTTCGGATCGGCCTTTTCCAGAAGCTCCGCATAGGTCGTGGGCCGGCCTTCCTTGTCGCGGTGCTTGATCTTCTGATCGGTCTCCAGGAAGCGCGGCAGCGTTTCGTCGGAGGCGAGCAGCATCGGTGTGTGCGAGCTGCCGGCGGCGAGAACGATTTTGGCCATGGCGAACCTCCCGTAGCGGTCGTCGGGACCCGGTTTGCCGCGATGCTAGCACAGCGGCGCCGCTGCGACAGGTGAGGCGATTGGATCGCTGGACAACGGCAGGCCGGGATGTTGGGGTAGGACCGCCGGCGGGGGAGCGGGCGCGTGGGGGCTCGATGCTGACCATCCTGTACGATGGAATTGCCTACGGCATGTTGCTGTTCGTGCTGGCCTGCGGCCTGTCGGTCACGCTCGGCCTCATGAACTTCATCAATCTCGCCCACGGCGCCTTTGCCATGGCGGGCGGCTACTGCACCGTGGTCATCGTCAACCGCTTCGGCGTGCCGTTCGCCGCTGGCTTGCCGCTCGCCTTCCTGGTCACCGCGGCGGTCGGCGCGCTGTTCGAACGAACGCTCTACATTCACGTCTACGCCAAGCCCCATCTTGACCAGGTTCTGTTCACCATCGGGCTCGTGTTCATGTCGGTCGCCGCCACCGACTACGTGATGGGCTCGTCGCAACAATTCGTCCAGATTCCGCAAGCGCTGCAGGGCCAGTTCAACGTGGCCGGCATCGGCATGGGCAAATATCGCCTGCTCATCATCGTGGTGTGTGGGCTGCTGACGCTGTTGTTGCAGGCGATCCTGACCAAGACCCGGTTCGGCAGCCGGCTACGCGCCGCGGTCGACGATCAGCGCGTGGCGCGCGGGCTCGGCATCAATGTCGGCGCGGTGTTTGCGGTGACGTTCGCGTTCGGCTCCGGCCTCGCCGGGCTCGGCGGCGCGCTCGGCGCTGAAATCCTCGGCCTCGATCCGACCTTCCCCCTGAAATACATGATCTACTTTCTGATCGTGGTCACGGTCGGCGGCACGTCCAGCATCACCGGGCCGTTCCTCGCCTCGATCCTGCTCGGCATCGGCGACGTTGCCGGCAAATATTACGTGCCGAAGCTCGGCGCCTTCGTCATCTACGCCATCATGATCGCCGTGCTGCTGCTGCGGCCGCAGGGTCTGTTCGCGCGCAGCGCGGCCCGGTGAGCGCCATTCCGATGAAACCGCTCGCCGACGACATCACGGGTTATCTGAAGCATCGCGCGCGCTGGTCGCCGCTTGAGATCGCGTTCTGGATCTTCGCCTTCGCCACCATCTGGCTGTTCCCCGGCAAGCATCTGATCCTGAAAGACACGGCAATCTTGGCGTTGTTCGCACTGTCGCTCGATCTCATCCTCGGTTATGCCGGCATCATTTCGCTCGGCCAGGCGGCGTTCTTCGGGCTCGCCGGATATTTCGCCGGCCTTGTCGCCAAGCACGGCATCATCAACGAGCCGGTCATCGCGCTGATCCTGGCCGGGCTTCTGGCCGCGGCGCTCGGCTTTGTCACGAGCTTCCTGGTGCTGCGCGGCTCCGACCTGACGCGGCTGATGGTAACGCTCGGCGTGTCGCTGATGCTGGGCGAAGTCGCCAACCGCTACTCCAACATCACCGGCGGCGCCGACGGCCTGCAAGGCGTCGAGGTGGCGCCGATCCTCGGCCGCTACCGCTTCGATCTCTACGGCCATAACGGCTATGTCTATTGCCTCATCGTGCTGTTCATCTGTTTCGTGATCGCGCGGCGCATCGTCTATTCGCCGTTCGGGCTGTCGCTGCGCTCGGTCAAGGGCAATGCGCTGCGTGCGTCCGCCATCGGCATTCCGGTTAAATGGCGCCTGGTCGCGATCTACACGGCATCGGCGGGGTTTGCCGGCATCGCCGGCGCACTGCTGACGCAGACCACGGCGTTCTGCTCGCTCGACGTGTTCTCGCTCGACCGCTCGGCCGATCTGCTGCTGGTGCTGATCATCGGCGGCACCGGCTATCTCTACGGCGGCTTGATCGGCGCGGTGATCTACAAATTCCTGCAGGACTGGATCTCCATCCAGACGCCGCAATATTGGCAGTTCTGGATCGGCCTCATCCTGGTGGTGATCGTGCTGGTCGGCCGCGAGCGGATCGGCGCCGTGAACGAGGCGGTGCGCACTGCGCTCTACCGGTTCGGTGCGCGCGTGATCGCGCGGCCGGCCGCGCTGCCGAGCGCCGCGCCGGACAGGAATTAGACCATGGCGATCCTCGAGACAGTCGGCCTGGAGAAGCGCTTCGGCGGCATCGTCGCGGCCCAGGACGTGACGCTCGCGATCGAGAAAGGCGCGCGCCACGCGCTGATCGGCCCGAACGGTGCCGGCAAGACCACGGCGATCAATCTCCTCACCGGCGTGCTGAAGCCTACTGCCGGCCGCATTCTGCTCGACGGCCGCGACATCACCGCGCTCGAGCCGCATCAGCGGGTGCGGCTCGGCATGGCGCGCACCTTCCAGATCAACCAGCTGTTCCTCGATCTGACGCCGCTCGAAACCATCGGCCTCGCGGTCTCCGAGCGGCTCGGCTCCGGCGGCGACTGGTGGCGCCTCGTCGGCAGCAAGGCCGCGGTCACCGAGGAAATCGGCGAGATAATCGAGCGTTTCCGCCTCGCCGACGTCATGCACGAGCGCACCGCGATCCTGCCTTACGGCAAGCAACGCCTGCTCGAGATCGCGCTCGCCTTCGCCTGCCGGCCGCACGTGCTGCTGCTCGACGAGCCGGCCGCCGGCGTGCCGGAAGCCGAGCGGCACGAGCTTCTGGCCACCATCGCCGCGCTGCCGGCCGAGGTCACGGTGCTGTTGATTGAGCACGACATGGACCTCGTGTTCTCGTTCGCCGACCGCATCTCGGTGCTGGTCAACGGCTCATTGTTCGTCGACGGCGCGCCAGAGGACGTGGCGCGCGATCCGCGGGTCAAGGCGGTTTATCTCGGCGAGGAACTCGATGCGTGAGCTGCTCGACATCGCGCAGCTCTGCGCCGGCTACGGCGAGGCCGTGGTGCTGTCGAACGTGTCGCTGACGCTTGCCGAAGGCCAGGCGTTGGCGCTGCTCGGCCGCAACGGCATGGGCAAGACCACGCTGGTCAACACCATCGTCGGCGTCACCCGCTATATCAGCGGCACGATCACGCTCGACGGCGCCGACATCACCAAGCTGCGGCCCGACCAGCGCGCCCATGCCGGCGTCGGCTGGGTGCCGCAGGAGCGCAACATCTTCAAGTCGCTCACGGTGCAGGAGAACCTCACCGCGATCGCGCGGCCCGGCCCGTGGAGCGTCGACAAGGTCTACGCCCTGTTCCCGCGGCTCGAAGAGCGGCGGCAGAATCTCGGCAATCAGCTCTCCGGCGGCGAGCAGCAGATGCTCGCGGTCGCCCGCGCGCTGGTGCTCAATCCGCGGGTCATGTTGCTCGACGAGCCGCTCGAAGGCTTGGCGCCGATCATCGTCGAGGAACTGCTGGCGGCGTTGCGCCGGGTCATCCGCGACGAAGGCATGTCGGCGGTCCTGGTCGAGCAGAACGCCAAGAAGATTCTCGGCGTCACCGACCACGCCATCATCATCGAGCGCGGTAGCGTGGTGCATGCAGCAGCGAGCGCGACGCTCGCCGCCGACCGCGCCGCGCTCGAGACCTATCTCGGCGTCACCGATACCGGCCCGCGGCGCGCGGGACGGCGGTCGCAATAGCCGAGCGCATGGCGTCGCCGTCTACCCGTCATGACAATGTCATGTAAGCTCATCCATCCTTGCGCACTGCCGCGCGCGTGATCCGATGACTTCAGCTTCGCCCGTCGAGCTCAGCAATACGGCCGCGCCGCATACCGGCAAGACCACGCTCGCCGTCGCCGGACTTGCCGCGCTCGGCATCGTGTTCGGCGATATCGGCACGAGCCCACTCTATACGCTGAAGACCGCGTTCGATTTTCTCAGCGCCGGTGGCGGCCCGGAGCGCATCCTCGGCCTGCTCTCGCTCCTGATCTGGACGCTGGTTCTGATCACGTCGGTGAAATACGTGGCTGTCGCCATGAGCATCGACAACGACGGCGAGGGCGGCATCCTCGCTTTGATGTCGCTTCTCGGCGTCAAGCGGCATCGCCGCCCGCTCATCGTGCTGGCCGGCCTGCTCGGCGCGGCGCTGATCTATGGCGACGGCGCCATTACGCCGGCGATTTCCGTGCTGTCGGCGCTGGAAGGCCTGGACATCGCCGCGCCGCAGCTCAAGCCCTACGTGGTGCCGGCCGCAGTCGCCATCTTGCTGGCGCTGTTCGCGGCGCAGCCGCTCGGCACCTCGCGCATCGGCGCGGCGTTGGGGCCGGTGATGACGCTATGGTTCGTGGTGATCGGCGCGCTCGGCGTGTGGGGCGTCGCGCAGGATCCCGCCGTGCTCTATGCCCTTAATCCGCTGTACGGCTTGCGGCTCCTCGCCAGCAATGGCTTCAAGGGCTTTGCCGTGCTCGGCGGCATTTTCCTCTGCGTCACCGGCGCCGAGGCGCTCTATGCCGACATGGGGCATTTCGGCAAGCGGCCGATCCGCGCCGCCTGGACCTGGATCGTGTTCCCGTGCCTCGTGCTCAACTATGCGGGCCAGTCGGCGATCGCACTGCGCGGCGAGCCGATCGCCAACAACATCTTCTATCGGCTGTGCCCGGAGCCGCTGCTCATTCCGCTCGTGTGCCTGGCGACGGTCGCCACCATCATCGCCAGCCAGTCGATCATCACCGGCGCGTTTTCCATGACCCGGCAGGCGATCCAGCTCGGCTGGCTGCCGCGCCTGCATATCAAGCAGACGTCGGATCGGGGTTACGGCCAGATCTATGTCGGCGTCGTCAACTGGCTCCTGATGCTGGTCACCGTCGCGCTGACGCTTTTGTTCCACTCCTCCGACAATCTGGCCGCGGCCTACGGCATTGCCGTCTCGGCGACCATGCTGATGACGTCGTTTCTCTTGTTCTTCGCCATGCGCGAGATCCGGCGCTGGAGCCTGGCGACAAGCGCCGCCCTGGCCGGCCTGTTCGTTGTCGTCGATGCCGGCTTCTTCGCGGCGAACTCGACCAAGATCGCCGAAGGCGGCTATGTGCCGCTGCTCCTCGCCGCCGTGGTCTACGGCATCATGCTGATATGGCATCGCGGCACGGTGGCGGTGGCCGAGCGGCTCGCCGAGACGCCAATCTCGGTGTCCGATTTCCTGGCCGATCTCAAGGCGCGCGCCGTGCCGCGCGTGCCGGGCACCGCGGTGTTTCTGACCCGCACCTTAAGCGGCGTGCCGCCGGTGATGATCTGGCACCTCAAGCACAACCGCGCCCTGCACGAGCGCGTGCTGGTGCTCACGGTGCTCACCGAGTCGCGGCCGCGGGTGCGGTGGCCGGAATTGATGTCCGTTGCGCAGGAAGGCGAGGGCTTCTGGCGGGTCACCGCCCATTTCGGCTTCATGCAGCGTCCCGACATTCCACGCCTGCTGCACGAAGCGCAGCAGCGCGGCTGCACTGCGCCGCTCGACGACGTCACCTATTATGTCGGCCACGAGCACATCGTGCATCGCGAGCGCGGCCCGGCGCTGCCGATCTGGCAGGAAGCGCTCTATGCTGCGCTCCAGCGCAACGCCTCCCACGTCACCGATTATTTCCGGCTGCCGAGCCGGCAGGTGGTCGAGATCGGCCGGCAGATTTCGATTTGAGCGGCGTTGGCGAGCGCTTCCACTTCGCCGCTTACTTCGCCGCTTCCTTGGCCTTGGCGACGATGTCGGCGGACGTCGCGTAAACGTCCTTCACCAGCTTCTCGACGTCCTCGGCGGAGACCGGATTGACTTCGAGCTGGGACTTGTCGGCTTCGGCGAGAAAATCCTTGTCCTGCATGGTTGCCGTGAAGGCCGCGCGCAGCGCTGCGATCCGCTCGGCCGGCACATTGGGCGGCGCCACATAGGGTCGCCCCATGACCTGGCGGGCGAACACCATTTTCAAGATCGCGCGCTGCTCGTCGGTCTTGGCGAAATCGAGAACCGACGGCACGTCGGTAAGCTCCGGATGCTTGTTCAGCGACAGCTGCACCAGCACGATCATCTTTTTCTCGTCGATCCACGCCTTGTGCGTGGATTTCACGCTCGACCACGACCAGCCGCAGCGGCCGTTGACCTCGCCGCGCTCCATCGCCAGCACCACTTCGTTGCCGCCCGGATAGCCCTCGATGACCTTGAAACGGGTGCCGAGTACGTTGTTGAGCACGCGCGGGAACTGGTCGGTGTCGGCGCTGGTGCCGGTGCCGCCGACGGTGAGCGGCTTGGTGAACAGGTCCTCGAATTTGGCGACGCCGGAATCCTTCAGCGCCACGCAGACGCTGACCTCGTTATTGGCGCTGCCGATCCAATTGAATTTCTGCGCGTCGAACTGGTCGCCCTTGCCGATCAACAGTGGATCGAAGGCTATGCCGCGGCCGATGGTGCCGAACACCGAGCCGTCCTGCGGCGCCACCCGATAGAGCCAGTTGGCGAGCCGGAGGCTCCCGGCGCCTTCCATGTTGCGCGGGATCAAGGTCGGGTGGCCGGGAATGTGCGCGCCCATGTGGCGGCCGATCACGCGGGCATAGAAGTCGTAGGCGCCGCCGGTCGAATAGCCGATATATTCGTCGACATTGCGGTTCTTGTAGAAGTCGGCGACGCTTTGCGCGGCAGCGAAAGGCGCGGCCGCCGCAAGCAACAGAACCCCAGCCAGGGCGCCGACAAAAAAGCTCTGTAAACGTCGCATATTCTTCCCTTCGCCGCGCCAGCTGTTTGCAGCAACCGCCCGGACAACGCAACCTGGCGTTCGACGTTGCGCCACTGGCGCAAATTTCGTAAACGACCGGCACAAGCGCCAAGAACCGAGCGTGGACTAAGAAGGAGCGCGCGATGACGGGAATGCTCGAACACGAAGCGCCGGGGCTCGGCCACAACAAGCCGTCGCCCGAGGACGCCGACGAGATCAAGCACGGCCGCTGGGAACGCTGGGCCAAGAAGCGCACCTTCGTGCGGGCGCTCGAGGGCACCTACAGCCACCTCTACAAGAAGCTCTTGGAAGAGCCCCGGGTCTATTCGTCCAAGGATCATCCCTGGAAGGGCGGTCCGGCCATGTACGGCAAGCACATCATCTCGCCGCAGGCCGTCAACATCGTGCAGTCGATCGAGTCCCATATCGAGTGCTACGCGCCGCTCAATGCCGGCCAGAAGCACGGCCATCTCAACAGCGCGGTGTTCTATGTGCTCAAGGGTCACGGCCATGACGTGCACGACGGCCGCTACATGAAGTGGGAGACCGGCGACGTGATGCTGGTCGAGAACGGCTGCGTGCATCAGCACTTCAACGACGACGACAAGGAATCCTGCATCCTCCTGGTGTTCAAGGCGAAGCCGCTGTTCCTGTTCATGCACCTTCTGTTCCAGAAGATGGTGGAATGGCCGACCGACAAGCTGCCGCCCGGCGTCAAGGAATTCCATCCGCCGACCGACATCTGAGCGAGGATGCGCATCATGCCTCTCTTCGAAGACAAGCAGGCGGCGCTGTCCGGCGACCAGACAAGCGCATTCCTCGCCGAGGCGATGGTCGAGTCGGAGCAATTCCGCGCCGACTACGCCACGCTGCCCAACGTCATCAAGGCCAAGGACATGCCGTGGGAGCGCTCGCCCGACGGCCTGATCAAGCACCTGGTCAACAAGAAGATGCACACCCGCGAGTGCTGCATCGAAGCCTATATGCAGTTCCTCAAAGACGGCGAGCGCTCTGGCAAGCATCGGCACATGTGGGAAGAACTGTTCTTCGTGGTCGAAGGCTCGGGCTACGACCTGCACTGGGACCTGAAGTGGGATTGCCTGGAAGCGTTCCAGTGGGAATGGGCCGACACGCCGAAGAAGTTCGAATGGACGGTCGGCGACTATGTCTACGTTCCGCCGTTCACCATGCACCAGCACTTCGCCAATGCCGGCTCCGAATGCCGCATCATCGTGATGTCGAACCGCATCGTCAAAGACATGGGGTTCGACTGGTACGATCAGGTCGAGCGCGCACCAGGGTTTTGATCGCCGTCATTCCGGAAGCCGCGGAGCGGCTATCCGGAATCCATAGTCATGATCGGTGCAGAACTGGCATGGGCGATGATTATGGATTCCGGGTTCGCGGACTTCGTCCGTGCCCCGGAATGACGAACCCTAGTTCAAGGTGATGTGGGCCTCGTTGATCACGCGGCCCCATAGCTTCGTTTCCGAGGCGAAGAATGCGGCGGCGTCGGCCGGTGTGCCGACCATCGGCTCGAGCCGCAGCGCGCGCAGCTTGTCGTTGATCTCCGGCTTTTGCAGCACCGCCACGACGTCCTTGTTGATCTTGTCGGCCAGCGCCGGCGGCAGGCCGGGCGGGCCGACGATCGGGAACCAGGTGATGGAGCGGAAGCCGGGCACGCCCTGCTCGGCGATGGTCGGAACTTCCGGCACATCCTTGGAGCGCTCTTCGCTGGCGACGCCGAGGAACTTCAGCTTGCCGGCGCGGTAGAGCGGCACCGAGGTGGTCAGCGTGTCGAAGAACATGTCGACATTGCCGGCCATGACATCGGTCAGCGCCGGCTGCGCGCCGTTATAGGGCACGTGCACCATCTTGATGCCACCAAGCACTTCGAGCTCGCTGCCCGACAGATGCGCGGTCGAGCCGGCGCCCTGCGAGGCGAAGGTGAGCTTGCCCGGATTGGCCTTGCCGTAGGCGATCAGCTCCTGGACGTTGGCCGCTGGCAGGTCCGGCCGCACCGCCAGCACGTTGGCGATCTTGGCCAAGAGCGCAATCGGCGCGAACTTCAGCGGGTCGTATTTGAGGTCGTGATAGAGCAGGTGCTGGATCGACACCGGCGACGGCGGGCAGACCAGGAGCGTGTAGCCGTCCGGCGCCGCGCGCGCGACGTATTCGGCGCCGATCGCCATGGCGGCGCCCGCCATGTTCTCGACGATGACCGGCTTGCCCCACATGTCGCTGAGCTGATTGGCGACCAGCCGCGCCAGGATGTCGGTGGTCGACCCGGGCAGCGACGGCACGACCACCTTCACGACATGGTTCGGATAGCCTTGGGTCGGATTGGGTTCCTGCGCGCTGGCGCCGGTGGGCGCGAGCAATGCAATAAACAGGGTCAAAAGCCACGAACGTATGCTCGCCATGTCGGTCCTCGGATTGCGGCGTTTGCGCCGCGCGTGGAGGCGAATATAGAAAACCCGGTCGGCGCGAGCCAAGGCTCAAGCGCCTGTTGCGTGTTGCGGCCTATTGCCCGGGCTGGGTCAAGGGAAGAACGTCCGACCGATGGCGACGAAGACATATCGATTGGGCGTCGATGTCGGCGGCACCCACACCGACCTGGTGCTGCTCGACGTCGGCAACGGCGCGCTCGCCGTGGAAAAGGTCGCGACCACGCCGGGCAATCCCGCGCTCGGCATCATGCACGGCATCGGCAACTTTGCCGCGCGCGGCGTCGATCTCTCCCGCATCGAGTTTTTCTCCCACGGCACCACCATCACCACCAACGCGCTGCTGGAAATGCGCGGCGCCAGGGTTGGCCTGCTGATCAACCGCGGCTTCCGCGCCATCCAGGAGACGCAAGGCCAGGCGCGCGACGGCAACGTGTTCGATTATTTCTTTCAGAAGCCGCCGCCGATTGCGCCGCAGAGTTTCACGCGGGAGATCGGCGGCCGCATCGACTACACCGGCGCCGAGCTGGAGCCGCTCGACGAGGACGCGGTGCGCCGTGCGGCTGCCGAGCTGAAAGCCGCCGGTGCCGCCTCGATCGCGGTGTGCTATCTGTTCGCCTTCATGAATCCCGCCCACGAGCAGCGCAGCGGCGCGCTCATCCGCGAGATCTTTCCCGAGGCGCATATCTCGCTGTCGAGCGAGGTGTTGTCGCGGGTGCGCGAATGGCCGCGGCTGTCGGCGACCTTGCTGAACGCTTACCTTGCGCCGGTGCTGGTGACTTATATCGCCGACCTGGAAGAGCGCCTCAACGCCGCCGGCGTCTCGACGCAGCAGCGCTTCCTGATGCAGTCGAACGGCGGCGTCATGCCGTTCGCTGCCGCGGTCACCGGGCATAAGACCGGGCATAGTCTTCTTTCCGGCCCGGCGGCCGGAGCGCGGGCCAGCGCCTACCTGCCACGCGGCGAGGAAACCGCCGGCCGCGGCATCGTCACTCTCGATATGGGCGGCACCTCCTGTGACATCGCCTTCATCGAAGGTGGCGCGCCGCTCGAAGTCACCGAGGGCACCGTGGCGCGGCGGCAGCTCGACGTGCCGGCGCTCGATCTGACCACGATCTCGGCCGGCGGCGGCTCCATCGTCTGGATCGATCGCGCTGGCTTCTTGAGCGTCGGCCCGCAGAGCGCCGGCGCCGACCCAGGGCCGGTCTGCTACGGCCGCGGCGGCGACAATCCGACCGTGACCGACGCCGACTTGGTCTGCGGTTTTCTCAATCCCGATTATTTCCTCGGCGGCACGCAGAAGCTCGATGCTGCAGCGGCGCATGCGGCGCTCGAAACCAAGATCGCTGCACCGATGCAAATGACGGTCGCCGAGGCGGCGGCCGGCATCCGCCGCATCGTCGATATGCGCATGGCTGACGAGGTGCGAGTGTTCGCGGCGCGGCGTGGCGTCGATTTGAGCGAATTCGCGCTGCTGCCGTTCGGCGGCGCCGGCGCGGTGCACGCTGCCGCGGTCGCGGAGGAGCTCGGCATGCGCCGCATCGTGGTGCCGGCGCGCCCCGGCGCGTTCTCGGCACTGGGCCTGCTCTGCACCGACGTGCTGCACGATTACATCCGCTCCGAGCTTGGCGGGCTCGACCGGCTCGATCCGGCCCGCGCCGAGACATTGTTCCGCGAGCTTGAGGTCAAGGCGGCGAGCGAGCTTGCCGAGGAAGGCCTCGATCCGAGCGCGGCGGCTTTCGAGCGCGATCTCGACATGCGCTATGCGGGCCAGGGCTACGAGCTGCGCGTGCCGTTGAGCGGACTTTGGCATGATGCGCTCGACGCTCGTGCGCTCAAAGCGGCGCGCGAGCGCTTCGACGAGGTGCATGGGCGCATTCACGGTCACGCCGCCAAAGAAAAAGCCGTCGAGGTGGTGAGCTATCGGCTGCGCGTACGCGTTGCCGTGCCGAAATATCAGCCGCAGGCGCTGCCGGCCGGCAAGCCGTCATCGCCGCCCATGGCCGCCATCAAGGAGGTACGGCGGGTGTTCTTCGCCGCCGGCAAGCCGGTCAAGACCACGGTTTACGATCGCGACCAGCTTGCAGTCGGGACCATGTTCGACGGCCCCGCCATCGTCGAGCAGTTCGACGCCACGACGGTGGTGCCGCACAATTGGCATGTCGGCGTCGATCGCCACCGCAATCTTACCCTCGAGCGCAAAGACCGATAGCGAAAAATGGTCGACGCCATAACCACCCAGGTCGTGCGCAACCGCATCGGCAGCCTGATGCAGGAGATGCATTATCATTTCTACCGCTCGGGCTATTCCACCATTATCCGTGAGTCGCGCGATTTCTCCTGCGTCATCCTGGACCGCCACGGCGGACTGCTGGTGGCGCCGCCGATGTTCTTCCACGCGCCGGTGTACCGGCATCTGGTGACCAAGATTTTTGAGCTGCACGGCGGCGATATCGCCGCGGGCGACATGTTCGTCTGCAATCATCCCTATGACGGCGGCCTGCCGCACGTCTCCGACATGGCCTTTGTCGCGCCGATCATCTCGGGCGAGACGCTGATCGGCTTCGCCGGCTCGATCGCACACAAGGCCGATGTCGGCGGCACCAATCCGGGCTCGACCTCGGCCAACGCCACCGAGATTTTCCAAGAAGGCCTGCTGTTGCCACCGGTGAAGATCCATACGCGCGGCGTCTTCAACGACGACCTCGAACGCCTGATCCTCGCCAACAGCCGGCAGCCGGAGCTGGTGCGCGGCGACATGCATGCGCAGATGGCGGCGACGCAGATGGGCGTCACGCGCATTCTGGAAACCTGCGAACGGTTCGGCGCCACGGCGGTGATGGAGGCGTTCGCCGCGCTCCTTGCCGGCGCCGCCGCGGAGCTGCGCGCCGCCATCAAGGCACTGCCGGATGGTGAGGTGTACGCGGAAGGCTTCATGGACAACGACGGCGTCGAGCTCGACCGGCCGGTGCGCTTTGCCGTCACCATCCGCGTCAAGAACGGCGATATCACTTTCGACTTCCGCAAGTCCGATCGCCAGGCCAAGGGACCGATCAACTTGCGGCCGTCGATGATCGAGGCCTGCGTGTTCTATTCGCTGATCGGCGCGCTCGATCCGAAACTCGCCTTCAACGACGGCATGCGCGACGTGGTGAATTTCGTCTATGCGCCCAATACCGTCACCAATGCCAGCGCGCCGGCGCCAGTCAGCTCCTATCAGGCGGCCAATCAGAAGCTCACCGACGTCATCCTCGAAGCGTTCGCGCCGTTCCGTCCGGAGCGCGCGCTCGCCAATAGCGGCTCGAGCGGCGCCATGCTGATCTCGTGGAAGGACGGCGGGCGGCCGGGCCAGCCGTCGCTGCAATATGAAATTCTCGGCTCGGCCTATGGCGGCGGCAACGGCAATGACGGGGCGTCGGCGGTCGCCACCCACACCAGCAACCTGCATATCACGCCGATCGAGATTCTGGAGACCGAGTTTCCCTGCCGCATCGTCGAATTCGACCTGGTGCGGGATTCCTGCGGCGCCGGCGAGTTCCGCAGCGGGCTCGCGTTCCGGCGTATCTATGAGCTGCTGCAGGACGCCACCGTGGTGCGCCGCTACGACCGCGCGAAATTTCCGCCGAACGGTGTCGCCGGCGGCAAGCCCGGCAGCCGCAGCCGCTTTATCATCCATCTCGGCAGCAAGGACGAGCGTGAAACGCCGGCGTCCGGCCGTTACGAATTGCGCGTCGGCGAGCGCTTCCTGCTGCAGAGCGCTGGCGGCGGCGGTTACGGCGATCCGCAAAAGCGCGACCGCGCGGCGGTCAGGCGCGACATCGCCGAGGGTTATGTCTCGCCCGATGCCGCCAAGCGCGACTATGGCTATGAGGATTGAGCATCATGACGAACGAGAAGGAACGGGTCGGCATCGTCGGAGCAGGGCGCATGGGGCTCGCCATGCTCAAGCACCTCGTCAAGCACGGCTACGCGGTCACGGTCTGCGACATCAGCGAGAAGCAGCGCGAGGCGGCGCGCGCGCTCGGCGCCGGGATCGCCGCGAACCCGGCCGAAGTCGGCAAAGCGAGCGACATCGTCATCCTCGGCGTTGGCTATGACGACGAAGTCAACGACGTCGTGTTCGGCAAGAACGGTCTCGCCGAGACCATGGCGCGCGGTTCCATCATCGCGGTGTCGTCGACCGCGAAACCCGAGACGGTGAAGGCGGTCGCCGCGCGCGTCGCCGAAAAGGGCATCGAGGTGCTCGACGCGCCGATCTGCCGCGGCCGCTTTGCCGCCGATGCGGGCACGTTGTTGGCGCTGGTCGGCGGCAAGCCCGACGTTGTCGCCCGCGCCCGGCCGGTCTACGGCACGTTCGCCTCCGACATCATGCATCTCGGCGAGGTGGGCCACGGCCAAGTGGGCAAGACCATGAACAATCTTCTGCTCTGGGTGAACGCGGTCGGTCTGCTCGAAGCCGGCCGCCTCGCCGAGACCACCGGCATCGACCTCGTCAAGCTGCGCGAGGCGCTGCTGATGAGCTCCGGCGCCTCGGATGCGCTCAAAGAGTGGGACATGATCTCGTTCACCTGGGCGCTCAAGGACATGCAGATCGTCGCCGACATGACCGACAAGGCCGGGTTGTCGCTGCCCATCACCGGCGCGATCAAGGAGCTCGTCAAGAAAGCACGCCGCATCAAGGCGGCCAATCCACCGAACTGGACCGGCAACAAGCCGGTGAAATACACCTGACATCTAAGGTTGGCACTCCTCTTGCACGTCGCGTGCAGCGGCGGTTGGCGCCGTCAACAGGAGTGTCATGCCATGCCCATGCGAGGCGAGTTGCCCACCGCCGCGGTGCGTTATTCGCGCGCCACACGTCCGCGCACCGCGTGGTCGGATTTGATCGCGGCGCTATCGAATCAAAATCTGCAAGGCATCGCCATCGTTTGCGCTATCGGGCTCCTGCTGGAGCTCAACGCGCTGCTGCATTTTTCCGATCGCGGTGCCAATCTCGTCGGATTGATGTTTCAGTAGGCGAGGCGCTCTACGACAAATCCATCGCGGAGACGCCGCCGTCGACGAACAAGTTCGCGCCCCAGACGAACGAGGAATCGTCGGTCACCAGGAACAGCACGGCCTTGGCCGCCTCAGCCGGCTCGCCCGGGCGCTTCGCCATGTTCGGCACCGGTCGCGACGGATCGAATTCGTCCCTGCCGACCGGCGAGCCGATCTTGTTCGGCACGATGGCGTTGACGCGGATCTTGTGCGGGGCGAGCTGCGCCGCCATGGCGCGCGTCAAGTTGGCGACGCCGCCCTTGGCCGCCGAATAGGCGACCGCACGGCTTCGGCCCATGAAGCCCGAGGTCGAGCCGATATTCACAATTCTTCCGCCGCCCTGGCTCGCCATCTGCTGGCCGACATGCTTGCCCATGAGGAACTGGCTCTTCAGCGTCACCGCCAGCACGCGGTCCCATTCTTCTTCCGTGATGTCGAAGATGTGCTTGTTGTCGGAGATCGCGACATTGTTCACGAGAATGTCGATGCGGCCGAAGCGGGCGACTACACCTTTCACGAGCGCTGCGACATCGCTGCCTTTGGAAACGTCGGCCATGAATAGCGTCGCATCGCCGCCTGCGGCCTTGATCGCATCGGCGACGCGCTCGCCGCGCGCCTTGTCGAGATCGACGACCGCCACCTTGGCGCCTTCGGCGGCGAAAAGCTTGGCGATCTCCTCGCCGATATTGCGACCGGCGCCGGTCACGATTGCCACCTGATCCTTGAGCTTCATCGTCTCGATTCCTTTATTGCGGTCATGCTGTCGCGCGGCACGATAGGCGCTCGGTTTTGACCGTTCAATCGCACCTTAAGCGATTGATATGATGAGCGAAATCGAATAGGACCGGCGACCGCGTCGAAAACCTTCGCGTGGCCGTCTAGACTGAACCCAAAGCGGGCGACGAGCGTCCCAAACGGCGAGAGGCCCAGAACCCAATGTTCTCCCTGCTGACGACGCGCCGCTTTGCGCCGCTGTTCTCCTGCCAGTTCTTCGCCGCCTTCGGCGATAACTTCCTCAAGACGGCGCTCGGATTTCTGATCGTCTATCAGCTGTCCGAAGCCAATTCGCCGGCGCTCGTGCAGCTCGCCGCCGCCACCTTCATCGGGCCTTACTTCTTCCTCTCCGGCCTCGGCGGCGAGTTTGCCGACCGCTTCGACAAGGCCTGGGTCGCGCAGCGCATAAAATTCGTCGAGATGTTCGCGGCCCTGCTCGCGGTGGCCGGCTTCGCGTTGCAGTCGCTCGGGCTATTGTTCGCCGCGCTGTTTATGTTCGGCATTCTCGGCGCGCTGTTTGGGCCGGTGAAATACGGCATCCTGCCCGACCTTTTGGCGCGCGAAGAATTGCCCGGCGGCAATGCGCTGATCGAGGGCGGAACGTTTCTCGCGATCCTGCTCGGCACCATCATGGCCGGTGTCGCAGCCACGGGCGACAGCAACCCGATCCATTTCGCCTGGCTGATGATCCTCACCGCGTTCGTGAGTTGGCTGTCGGCCACCTTCATCCCGCCGCGCGTGCCCGGCGCGCCCGGCCTCACGATCAACTGGAACATCTTTGCCTCCACCGCCGCGCAGATCAAGCAATTGCGGGCTGACCCGCGGCTGTGGTGGGGCGGCCTGGTCACGAGCTGGTTCTGGCTGGTCGGTATCGTCGTCATGTCGCTGCTGTTTCCGCTCGTCCAAGCCAACTTCGGCGGCACCACGAGGGTCGTTAATGTGTTTCTTGCGATTTTCTCGATTGCCGTCGCTGTCGGCTCCGGTCTTGCCGCCTGGTTGTCGCACGGACGCATCGTCATCTTGGTGACCTTGATCGGCGCAGTGCTGCTTGGCCTGTTTGCCATCGACCTCGGTTGGACGAGTCGCGCTTTTTCACATGGAGCGACTCCACTGGGGATCGTCGACTTCTTCCGGTCGCGCGGCAGCATTCACATCAGCATCGACCTCGCCTGCCTCGCCATCGCCGGCGGCCTGTTTGTCGTGCCGACGTTTGCGGCGGTGCAGGCCTGGGCTGGTATCGACCGCCGCGCCCGCGTCGTCGCCGGTGTCAACGTGCTCAACGCCGCTTTCATGGTCATCGGCTCCTTGGTCTTCGCCGCCCTGCAGGAAGAAGCCGGACTCAGCGTGCCGATGAGCTTCGTGGTGCTCGGCGTCGCCACGCTGATCGTCGCGGTCATCATCGGCCGCACCATGCCGACGGGTTGGCTCAACGATTTCCTCTCCATCGTGTTCCGCACCTTCTACGGCCTGGAGGTGACCGGCGTGGAGAACGTCGCCAAGGCCGGCCACAACGCCATCATCGCGCCGAACCACGTCAGCTTCCTCGATCCACCCCTGGCCGTGTCGGTGTTGCCGAAGCGGCCGGTCTTCGCCATCGATGTGGCGATGTCGAAGCGCTGGTGGATCAAGCCGTTCATGAAATTCGTGCGCAGCATGGCGCTCGATCCGCTCAAGCCGTTTTCGGTGCGCGACATCATCAATGCGGTCCGCGGCGGCGACATGCTGGTGATCTTTCCCGAAGGGCGCATCACCGTCACCGGCAGCCTGATGAAGGTCTATGACGGCGCCGCCCTGATCGCCGACAAGTCCGACGCCATGGTGGTGCCAATGCGCATCGCCGGACCGGAGCACACGATGTTCAGCCGGCTCAAGCGCGGCCAGGTGCGGCGCCGGCTGTTTCCCAAGTTCACCGTCACCCTGCTCGAGCCGGTCAAGCTCAAGGTCGATCCGGCGCTGGTGGGCCGCAAGCGCCGGCTCGCCGCGGGCGCAGCCCTGTACACCATCATGTCCGACATGATCTTCCGAACCACCCCCACCGACCGCACCGTGATCGAAGCAGTGATCGATGCGGCCAAGGCCCACGGTCCGCACTGGATCATCATCGAAGACCCGGTGACCGGCCAGTTGACCTATAAGCGGCTGCTCACTGCGGCTGCGGTGCTCGGCGCAAAGCTGATGTCGCTGGCGGGCGAGGGCCGCGCGCTCGGTATCATGCTGCCGACGTCCAATGCCGCCGTCGTCACCTTTCTGGCGGTGTCGTCCGCCGGCCGCGTGCCGGCGATGATCAACTTCACTGCCGGCGCCGCCAATATTCTCGCCGCCTGCCGCGCCGCCGCGGTGGAAACCATCGTCACCTCGCGCGCTTTCGTCGAAAAGGGCCGGCTCGATCACGTGGTGGAGCAGATCGCCAAACAGCTGCGCATCGTTTATCTGGAGGACATTCGACCGACCATCACGTTACGCGACAAGCTCACCGGCGCGTGGCGCTGGAAGAAGCCGCTGGTGCCGCGCAAGCCCGACGACTGGGCGGTGGTGCTGTTCACCTCCGGCTCGGAGGGCCTGCCCAAAGGCGTCGTGCTGTCCCACCGCAACATGCTGTCGAACGTCGCGCAGGCCGAGGCGCGTATCGATTTCGGCCGCGAGGACAGGCTGTTCAACGTGCTGCCGGTGTTTCACTCGTTTGGGCTGACCGGCGGCACCATCCTGCCGCTCGTTTCCGGCGTGTCGAGCTACCTCTATCCGTCGCCGCTGCACTATCGCACCGTGCCGGAGCTGGTTTACGGCGTTGCCGCTACGGTCTTGTGCGGCACCGACACCTTCCTCGCCGGCTATGCGCGCGCGGCCAATCCGTACGACTTCCGCTCGCTGCGCTACGTGGTCGCCGGCGCCGAGCAGGTCCGAGAATCGACGCGGCAGACGTATCTCGAGAAATTCGGCCTGCGCATTCTCGAAGGCTATGGCGTCACCGAGTGCTCGCCGGTGCTGGCGCTCAACACGCCAATGTTCAACAAGTTCGGCACCGTCGGCCGGCTGCTGCCCGGCATGGAGGCGAAGCTCGAGCCGGTCGAAGGCGTCGCCGAGGGCGGCCGGCTCTATGTGAAGGGGCCGAACGTCATGCTCGGCTATCTGCGCGCCGAGAATCCGGGCGTGCTCGAGCGGCCGCCGGAGGGCTGGCACGACACCGGCGATATCGTCAACATCGACGCCGAGGGCTTCATCGCCATCAAGGGCCGCGCCAAGCGGTTCGCCAAGGTCGGCGGCGAGATGGTCTCGCTCGCCGCAGTCGAGATGCTGGCGTCGGAGTTGTGGCCGACGGCGATCACCGCGGTGACGGCGATTCCCGATGCGCGCAAGGGCGAACGCCTGGTCATGGTCACCGACAAGCACGGCGCCACGCGCAGCGATTTCATCGCCTATGCCCGCAACAAGCACGCTTCCGAGCTGATGTTCCCCGCCGAAGTCGTCGTGCTCGACAAGCTGCCGCTGCTTGGCTCCGGCAAGGTCGACAACATGGCGATCGCCAAGTTCGTGCGCGAGCAGGCGGCGGCGAAGGCCGCGGCGGCGGAGTGACGATCAGCCTCGCATCCTGAGCACGCGGTCGACCATGGCGCCCGCCTCGCCGAGATAGTTCGCCGGGTCGCACAACTTCGCGAGCGCGGCGCGGTCGAGGTGCTTGGTGATCTCGGCATTCTCAGCGAGCAGATCGAGCAGCGGCCGGCCGGTCGTGACCACCTTGCGGCAGATGTCGTAGACGAGATCGTGGGCATATTGCCGGCCGAGATAGGGGCCGAGCCCCATCATCACCGCCTCCGACACGATCAGCCCCTTGGTCAAATCGAGATTGGCGCGCATCTTTTTCTCGTCGACCTGCAGGCCGGTCAGCATGAATGAAGTCTGCGCCAGCGCGCCGGCGGTGAGGCAGAAGATTTCCGGCAGCACGATCCACTCGATCTCCCACGGCCCGGTGGCGCGCTCGTGGTCTTCGATCATGGCATCGAGCAGGGCAGCCGCCTGCTGGCGCACTACCGACGTGAGCGCGGTGATGTAGACCGAGGAGATCGGATTGCGCTTCTGCGGCATGGTCGAGGACGAGCCGCGGCCTTCGTGGAACGGCTCGTAGACCTCCTCGACCTCGGTCTGCATCAGAAGCTTCACGTCGAAGGCGATCTTGCCGCAGGTGCCGGTGACGAGGCCGAGGAAGCAGCCGACCTCGGCGATAGTGTCGCGCACCGTGTGCCAGGCGATCGCCGGCTGGCCGAGCTTTAGTTCCTTCATGAGCTCGGCCTGGGTCTCGAGGCCGCGGCCGGAGAGCGACGACAATGTGCCGGCGGCGCCGCCGAATTCGCCGACCAGTACGCGCGGGCGCAGCTCCTCGAGGCGCTGCTTGTGACGTTCGAAGGCTGCGAGCAAGGTCGCCATCTTGTAGCCGAAGGTGATCGGCACGGCTTGTTGCAAATTACTGCGGCCGGCCATGGGCGTGTCGCGGTATTTGCGGGCGAGCGCGGCGAGCGCGTCGGAGATGCCGTTGAGGTCGGCCTCGACCAGGGCGAGGCCTTCGCGGATCTGCATCACGGTCGCGCTGTCGGTGATGTCCTGCGTGGTGGCGCCCCAATGGCACCATTCGCCGAGGCCGTCGCGGCAGGCGGCGACGAGCTGCTGCACCACCGGCAGCACCGGATAGCCGATGCGCTCGGTCTGGGTCTTCAGCTTGGCGAAGTCGATCTCGGCGACGTTGCAATGCCGGACGATCTCGTCTGCGGCCTCTTGCGGGATGATGCCGAGCCGCGCCTGCGCCCGCGCCAGCGCCGCCTCGAAGTCGAGGTATTTCTGCACGCGGTTCTCGTCGGAAAACACCCGCCGCATCGCCTCGGTCGTAAAGATGTCGCGGAATACGGCGGAATCGATCAATGACGTGGGCATGGGCAAAAGTCTCCAAGGGCAGGCGCCGGTGGTCTAACAAAATGGATTTGCCAAGCCCATCCCCCTAGAGTGGCACCATGAGCGAGCATCCCGCGCAGCCTTCCGGTCTTCATCTTGCACCGCACTTGCAGGCGCTGCTCGACGCCGAATACCCCCGCTTCAGCGACGCCGAAATGGCGCGCCGTCGCGCCGCCATCGAGGGCCTGCTGCGGCAGGAGGGGCTCGATCACCTGGTGTTCTGCGGCGCCAACCGCTTCGGCTCGGCGGTGCAATGGCTGACCGGCTGGCCGGTCACCACCGAAGCCGTCGGCGTGCTGACGCCGGGCGAGGCCGACGCCATGTTCGTGCAATACGTCAACCACGCGCCCATGGCGCAGCGCTTTGCGCAGCGCGCCGAGGTCGCCTGGGGTAGCGGCTCTTCGATTGCCGCCGCCGCCGGCGTCCTGGAGAGGCGCGGTGCGCGCGCCGGCAAGGTCGGCGTCATCGGGCCGATGACTTTCGAGCAGCACGGTGCGCTCACGGCTAAGTTTGGCGCCGTCGCCAATCTCAACCGCGCTTATGTGCGGCTGCGCCAGGTCAAGTCCGCCGAAGAGATCGACTGGATGCGGATCGGCGCCGCGCTGACCGATCGCGGCATGCTGGCGCTGCGCGACAATCTGCAGCCGGGCGTGAACGAGCGCGAGCTCGCCGATTGCGTCGAGCGCGGCTATGTGGCGCTCGGCGGCACTACGGTCATTCACTTCATCGGCGTCACGCCGATGGCGTCGCCCAATCTCGGTGTGCCGACCCAGTTCGTCGGCAACCGCAAGGTGGCGCGTGGCGATATCGTGTTCGCCGAGATCAGCGCCGCGTTCTGGGACCATCCCGGCCAGGTGCTGCGCAGCTTTGCCGTGGGCGACGAGCCGACGCCGCTCTATCGCGACCTGCACGCGGCCGCCGATGCCGCCTTCGCGGCGGTTGCCGGCGTGCTCAAGGACGGCGCGCTGCCGCACCAGGTGGTCGAAGCGGCGGGCGTCATCGAAGACGCCGGCTTCACCATCATCGACGACCTGTTGCATGGCTATGGCGGCGGCTATCTGCCGCCGATCCTCGGCTCAAAGAGCCGACCGAGCGCGCACGTGCCGGATGAGCCATTCCGTGCCGGCCAGATCGTCGTCATTCAGCCGAATGTGGTGACGCAGGACGGCAAGGCCGGCGTACAGACCGGCGAGATGGTCCTGATCACCAAGACCGGAATCGAGCCGTTCCACGCCGTCTCGCGCGGCTTTGTCCGGGTCTGAACGCTACTCGGCCGCGCGCGTCGTCGCGGCGATGGTGCTGCGCGCCCAGTAATCGGGCCGCGCCTTCGACACTTTCAGCGCTTCCGCAGTCTCGAAGCCCGGCGCCATCGAGGCGTCGGTTCCGGCCATGACCTGGTGATGCTCGATATCGAGGGTACGCAGCCAGCGCTGCTGGCCCATGGTCAGGGCCACGAAATAGCCGATCTCGACCAGCTCCGGCTCACTGAAGTGCTTGTGCAGCCGGGCCCAGAACGTATCGTCGACCGGCAGGTCCCAGGTGATCGCCTCGGCATAGGATAGTGCCGCCTTCTGGCGCTCGTCGTAGTGCTTGGAGGATTCAAAGTTGATGAGGTCGCGATAATCGTCCTCGATCAGGCCCTGCGCCGCCGCCTTCATCGAGCGCTGGTTGCCGCAGAATTCGCATTTCACCGAGCGCGACACGTAGACGCGGCATAGTTCCTTGATGTCGTGGTCGGCGACGCCATTCTTGAATACGTCGCGCCAGGAATTGGCGAACGACCAGAACACCGCCGGCACATGGGCGCGCACCGCCTGGCTTTCCGGCCGCGGCGTGCCCTCGCGGGCGCAGCGCTCGAACTCCGCGAGCATCGCCTGGTCGGTTACTTTTGCCGGGTCGACGTAGCTGATGCGCGGCTTGTTCATCGGGCTTTCCTCCTTTGCGCGCAACTTGCGTGGCGCGTCCTTAATAGTGTCCTACCGCATTTCGTTAAATGCTGCACGTGTCAAATACGACAGCTTTAGTGGGAATTTGCCCACGGAAAAATGCCGGACTCTACGCATCCCGCGGCGCGCCGCGCCCTCCGGAGAAACGTCACGGCGCATGTTTCGTAAACGATATCCCTTCACTTCAAATGTGGCGGTACACGCGGCGTAAAGAATACCGCTTCAAGCAATCTTCAGCATAGGCGAAATCGCGCGGATTACTTCACCAATTCCATACTACCGGCGGACCAATCTCGCCACGACGAAACAAGAATTTCTGGCGTCAATCAGGGGACTACACGTGCGCAGCAGCACCTTCGTCATGATCGGCTTTGCCGTCCTGTTCGGACTGCTCGCTGTTTTCTTGGCACAAGTCTGGCTCAACAATCAGGCCGACGAGCGCCTGAAGAGCATCGAAGCGCAGCACAAAGCGCCGCCGCCGTCGCGCACCGTCGTCGTGGCGGCGCGGCCGCTGCGCTTCGGCGAGGAGCTCACGTCGTCGGCGCTGCGCGAAGTGCCGTGGCCGGAGAGCGCGCCGCCGGCCGGCGCGTTCGGCAAGATCGCCGAGCTCACCGCGGCCAAGCGCGTCGTGCTGCTGCCAATCGACAACAACGAGGCGGTGCTCGCCTCCAAGATCACCGGCCCGGGCCAACGCGCCACGCTGTCGGCGATGATCGGCGACGGCATGAAGGCCGTCACCATCCGCGTCAACGACGTCGAGGACGTCGGCGGCTTCGTCATGCCGGGCGACCACGTCGACGTGCTGCTGACGCGGCCCGGCGAGAAGAACAACGCCATCAACGACGTCGTGCTGCAGAACGTTCGCGTGCTCGGCATCGATCAGATCGCCGACCAGCGCGCCGAGAAGCCGGCCGTGGTCAAGGCGGTCACTATCGAGGTCGATCCGACCGAGGGACAGAAGGTCGCGCTGGCCGCGACCGTCGGCACGCTGTCGCTCCTGCTGCGCAAGGCCGGCGAGGTCACCGCGAGCAATACGCGGCGCGTCACCACGCGCGATCTGATGACAGCGGCGACGATGGACTCGCATTTCGTCACCGTCGGCGTGATGCGGCCGTCGCGCGGCGAGCGCATCGACTACACGGTGCCGGTCGAGGAAGGCAGCGGCCCGTCCGCCGCCCTCGTCGATCACGGTCCGGCACACAACTGAAGTCTGGGCGACATCAGCTACGGAGCGATCGGGTTTTCGGAAGTTTTGGGGACAACGAGGAGAGCCGGGGAGGCCGAAGTGAAACACCAGTACGACATGGCAAGCGTCGCCGCCAAAGGCCGGCGACATTCGGACGGGGGCAATCTCGCTAGCGCGCTGTTGCGGGGCGCCGCGATTTGGCTGGCATTGGCGGTCGCGTGGATGACGCTGGTGCCGGCGGCGCAGGCGCAGAAGAACGTCACGTTCGCCACCGCGCGTACCACCACGGTGACGGTGACGGTCGGCAAGTCCGAGGACGTCCGCACCGACCAGAGCTTCGTCGACATCATGGTCGGCGATCCCGACGTCGCCGACGTCAACCCGCTGACCGACCACGCGCTGTCGATCCTGGGCAAGAAGATCGGCACCACGCGCGTCACCGTCTACGGGCCGGAAAAGAAGGTCGTCGGCATTTTCGACGTCGAAGTGTCCTACGACGTGTCGCGGCTGTCGGCGGAGATCGCGCGCTTCACCGGCGGTGGCATCACGGTGCATTCGATCGACGGCCGCATCATGCTGAGCGGCACCGCGCCGGATGCCGTCACCCTCGACAAGGCGGTGACCATCGCCAAGCAGTTCGCGCCCGACGTCATCAACACCGTGCAGGTGATGGCGCCGCAGCAGGTCATGCTGGAAGTGCGCTTCATCGAGGCGTCGCGTTCGGCGAGCCGCGAGCTCGGCGTGCAGTGGAACATGTTCGGCAACCGCATGCTGGCCAATGTCGGCAATCAGACCCCGGCCTCACAGCTGCCGCTCACACAGCCCAGTGGCTCGTTTCAGAACCCGGGCTGCGGCGTCGGCGGTCCCAACATTCCCTGCTCCGCGGCGACCATGTCGTCGATCGTAGCGGCCGGCGTGCTGTCGGGCGCCTCGCCGTTCGGCTTTCTGATCGGCCGCCTGGTCGGCGGGCAATTCCCGCTCGACGTCGAGCTCAACATGCTCGAGCAGAAGGGCCTCATTCGCGACCTGGCGCAGCCGAATCTCGTCGCGCTGTCGGGCGACACCGCGAGCTTCCTCGCCGGCGGCGAGTATCCGATCCCGGTGCCCGGCTCGCTCGGCCAGACCGCGATCGAATACAAGAAATACGGCGTCGGCCTCGCTTTCACGCCGACCGTGCTCAAGAGCGGCCAGATCAATCTCGTGATCAAGCCGAACGTGAGCCAGCTCGACCCGACACACGGCGTGCAGATCACCGGCGGTGTCTCGGTGCCGGCGTTGATCGTGCGCGAGGCCTCGACCACGGTGGAATTGCGCGACGGCCAGAGCTTCATGCTCGGCGGCTTGCTGCTCAATACCAGCCAGACCAACCAGGACCAGCTGCCGTGGATCGGTGACGTTCCGGTGCTCGGCGCGCTGTTCCGCAGCGCCGCCTACCAGAAGAACGAGAGCGATCTCGTCATCCTGGTGACGCCGCATGTCGTCAAGCCGCTGACGCCGACCGATCCGGTGCACACGCCGCTCGACTCGACGCTGCCCGGCAACGACGTCGACTTCTTCCTGATGGGCCAAGCGGAAGTCAGCCCGTCGCTCGCCCGGCTCGCTGTTGGCGCGCTGAACCGGCCATATGTCGGCCACGTCCTCGACCTGCCGAAGAATGGAGGCGTCTATGTCACTGCCAGGGATTGATCGCGCAGAAGCTGCCTGCACAAGACTTGCGGGGGCAAGGCGCGCAGTCATCGCCACGGTGCTGCTCGGCGCCTTCGTCGCCGGCTGCTCCGATCCCGGCCTCTACCTCGACCGGCGCGACACCATTGCGCTTGGTGGTGGCGAGGCGGTGGAAGGCAATCAGATCGCCCAGATGGTCGATCCGTGGCCGGCGCACGTCAACAACAAGAACCTGACGTTCAACGGCGAACGCATGCAGCGCGCGATCGAGTGCTATCGCATCGACAAGGTCACGCCGCCGGTCGATCTCGATCCGTCGACCCAGACCTCGTCGCCGATGGTGGGAGCCGGAGGCAACTGCGTCGGCCAGATGACGCCGGGCAGCGCGCAACCCGCCGCCGGCACCGCGATCGCCGGCGCCATGAACACCAGCGCCTACAAGTAACCGCGTCGGTGAGCCTGAGCCCGCACATGAGAAACGGCCGAACCGACACTCCGGGAATGCAGGCGAAGGTGGTGGTGCTCACCGCCGACCCTGCATTCGAGGATTCGGCCCGCTCGACGTTCGGCGCGAGCGCGCAGGTCGGCCTCGACGTTATCCGCGGCCAGTTGGCCGACGTTGACGTTGCTGCGCTGCAGGGCGCCACCGTCGTTGTCGCCGATCTCGATGCCGCCGACGCCGGCGAATTGTCGGCGCTGGAGCGCATGATGACGCGCCTCGGCAATTGGCCGCCGGTGGTGGCGATCACGCAAAGCTTCCAGGAAGGCGTCGCCCGCAGGCTCATGCAGATGCGGGTCGCCGATTTCCTGGTCAAGCCGGTGTCGCCGCTGGAGCTGGTGCGAACCTGTGCGCGCGTCGCCAAGTCGCCGGTGGAGTCGGAGACGACCGAAGCGCAGATATTCACCTTTCTGCCTGCAGTCGGCGGTGCCGGCGTGACCACGCTCGCAGTACAGACCGCGATGCTGCTGCTCAACAGCGGCACGCGCGGCAAGAGCTCGACTTGCCTGGTCGATCTCGATTTCCAGCACGGCGCCTGCGCCGACTATCTCGACATCGAGCCGCGGCTCAATCTGAACGAAATCGAGCCGCGTCCAGAGCGACTCGACCGGCAGCTGCTCGAAGTCATGCTGTCGCAGCATCCGTCCGGGCTCGCCGTGATCGCCGCGCCGAACCGGCCGGCGGAGATGCGCTCGTTCGATCCCGACGTCGTCACGCGGCTGCTCGATCTCGTGTCGTCGCATTTCGACTACGTGGTGTTCGACATGCCGCGCACCTGGTTTTCCTGGACCGACAGCGTGCTGCTTGGCTCCAACAAGCTGTTCGTTGTCAGCGAAACCACGGTGCCGGGCTTGCGCCAGGCCAAGCAGCTGGTCGAAGCGATCCGCGAGCGGCTCGAGGGCGTCGAGCCGCGCGTCATCATCAATCGCCATGTGCAGAAAGTGTTCTCGTCCGGCCTGCGCCGCGGCGATATCCAGCAGGCGATCGGGGACGCGTACCTCACCAGCATTCCCAACGACTATGCGCTGGTGCGCGAGGCGATCGACCGTGGCGTGCCGCTCGAAGAGGTCAAGAAGGGTAACAAGATCACGTTGCAGCTGAAGAAGATCATCTTGTCGCAAGGCCAGGCGGCCGCCGCGAAAAACGCCGCCGGCGCCGAGAAGAAATTCAAGCTGTCGTGGGCGCGCTCTTAAAGCGCCGCCGCGCGCCGCGCCGAAGCCGCCGTAGGACGTAGACATGATAGGCCGTTTCTCAACCCACCGGGTCGCCGCGCCGCCGCTTGCGCCGGCGGTCGAGGAGACCGTCGTCGCCGAGGCGCCGGCGTTTGCGACGCTGCCCGCACCCGAGCCGGCGCCGGAGCCGGCGGTGCCACAATCCGCCAATCCGCTGCTGACCGAAAAGCTGCTCGACGCCAAGGTGCGCCTGCACCGCCGGCTGATCGAGGAGATCAATCTCTCGGCGCTTGAGAAGCTCCCCGAGGACGAGATGCGCAACCACGTGCAGCAGCTCGTCGCCCAATACGTGCTGACCGAGCGGCTCGCGCTCAACGCTCAAGAGCTCAGCGACTTCGTCTCCGAAATCCTCGACGAGATGACCGGGCTCGGCCCGCTCGAGCCGTTGCTCAAGGACCCGAGCGTCAACGACATCCTGATCAACGGCCACGAATGCGTCTATGTCGAGCGGCTCGGCATCCTCGAGCCGACCGCGGTGCGCTTCAAGGACGAGTCGCATCTTCTTCGCATCATCAACAAGATCGTCTCCGCCGTCGGCCGCCGGGTCGATGAATCGCATCCGATGTGCGACGCGCGCTTGCTCGACGGCTCGCGCGTCAACGTCGCGGTGCGGCCGGTCGCCATCGACGGCCCGCTGGTGTCGATCCGCAAATTCTCCAAGAAGCCGTTCAACCTGAACAAGCTGGTCGACGTCGGCGCGCTGCGGCCGCAGATGGCCGAATTGCTGGCGGCGGCTGTGCGAGCCCGCATCACCCT
>Ga0335081_10001282_pt1 | contig 40047 bp, 44 predicted proteins | sample Lox_Sample_35_FD_206713 | JGI IMG/M metagenome (GOLD analysis project Ga0335081, IMG submission 206713) | Soil microbial communities from Loxahatchee National Wildlife Refuge, Florida, United States - Lox_Sample_3.5 | ecosystem: Environmental > Terrestrial > Soil > Wetlands | place: USA...
GCCCCGCGAGATACGACGCGCCGGGTAGGGTGAGCAGCGCCCCGATCACGAACGTAGTGCGCGGCGACCCGTGGCGGAGCTCTCGCTGCCAGCGCGGTGGCGGCTTGCCCTCCTTCTTCCTCGCCCGACGCTCCCGGTAACGCTGATCGCGGCCGCTTGCGAGAACCGCGGCGATGATCAGCGTCAGCCCGCCGAGGACGATGTCGGCCAGCGGGCTGAGCGTGTGCTTGGTCGTGCTGACGACCCCGGAATTCTTCAACGAGAACACGATGAGCAGTCCGAGCGTGATGCTCGTCAGCATCGCCCCGAGCCAGTAGCCGAGCATCAGCCCCTTCGGGTTGGGGAGGAGCAGCATCAGCGTCGTGACGGCGATCAGCGTCGGGTTGAACGCCGAGGTGAATGAGAGGAGGACGACTTCGCCCATGCGATCCGGCACTCTTTCAGGTGCGCGCCCGAACGGTGGCTCAGGGCGGAGCCGGGAGCCCGATCAGCTGGACCACCGAGAACGCGAGCAGTACGACGCCGATCCCGACGAGGCCGTAGCGAGCCTGGCGCAGCTTCACGTGGCTCGTGATTCCGATCAGGAACAGAACGGTGGCGAGGAACACCGTGTCGCGCACGTACTTGTCCGCGGTCCGCCCGCGTCCGAGCCCTTTGTGAACTCCTCGTCTGCCTGCGTGTCGAGCTTGTTCGCCTTGGTCTGCTGTGCGATCACGTACTGAGGCATGTAGGCGGGACCTGGCGGGGCGTGCGGATTGTGCGCCGGATCCGTTGCGAGCCACGCGTCGAACGCCGGCCGGTACCCCGGGCGAAGCCGGTTCCGGGCCAGCTGCTCGGCTCGCTTGTTGCCGGCGACGAACGCGGCGAACCAGGCGTTGAACGACACGGAGTCGAGAGTCTTCGTCTGGAGCGCCTCGAGGTCCGCCCGGCTCGCCTTGGTTCGCAGCGCCGAGGCCCTCGCGAGGGACAGCGAGGACTCCGTGCTCCATTTGGCCGCCGCGAACCCCGAGTAGGCGGCGAGCAGCGCCACCACCGACAGCACCACCGCCTCGACGATCGACAGCCATCGCTCCTGTCGTGCGGCCTTTTCGTGCTCGCCGTGCTCGGCGTGCTTTCTTGTGCTCGGCGATCTCCTTGCCTATCTCCGCCGCCGACAAGCCCTCGGGCACTCTCGATCTCCGGTCTCGATCTTCGTGGTCGCGCCACCGGGAAGGATCGGGATGCCGTTCGAACCGGCATCACCCGATCCGGGTGAGTGGCGTTTTGACCGATTCACATCGAGGAGCATGCGCTGCTCGCGGCGATCGGCGATCGGCGATCGGCGATCGGCGACCGGCGACCGCTACCGCGCGTACGCGTGCGCCCACAAGCGCCTGATCCCGCTCGTGTGGTGAGATTTCGGGAATGCGGGGGTTCCGGCTCGAGCCACTCCAAGCGCGCCACCTCGACGACGTGCGCGCCCTGGTTGCCGACCCCGAGGTTCTGCGCTACACGCGCATCCCCGAGCCGCCGCCCGATGATTTCGCCGAGTCGTGGATCGCGTCGTACGAGGCGGCGCGCGAGGACGGCACGCGCGACGGTTTCGCCGCGGTCACCGGCGACGGCGAGTTCGTCGGCATCGGGCTCGCGCCGACCATCGACCGCAAGGACCTGGAGCTCGAGCTCGGCTACATCGTGCCGGCGCGGGCTCGGGGGCGGGGTGTCGCCACCGAAATCCTCCGCTTGCTGACCGTGTGGGCGTTCGATCAGATCGGCGCGATGCGCGCGTACCTGATAATCGACGTCGAGAACCGTGCCTCGGAGCGGGTGGCGGAGCGGTGTGGCTACGTGCGAGAGGGAGTGATGCGGTCGATCCACCTCAAGCAGGGCCGCCGCGTTGACGCCGGCCTGTGGTCGCGGCTGCCCTCGGACGCGGATAGGCCGACGTGACCGCGCACGGCATCGGCGACGACGAGCTCAGGCGCAGATATGCCCAGGTGTTCGACGACGTCGCTGAGGAATACGACCGCGAGCGGCGTGGCTACCCGGACGAGTTGATCGACGCCGCGTGTCGAACCGGGGACCTGAGCGCCGGGGACCGGGTGGTCGAGGTCGGGTGCGGAACCGGTCTTCTCACGACGTCGCTGCTGGCGCGGGGACTCCGAGTGGACGCCGTCGACCCTGGCGCGAACATGATCCGACTCGCACGGCGGCGGGTGGGGGAGGGAGCGGCGGTGCGGTTCCACCGCGGTCGGTTCGAGGACCTGACGCTGCCGGACGCGCCGTTTTCCGCCCTGTTCTCAGCCGCCGCGTTTCACTGGATCGAGCCCGAGGTGGGGTGGGCGCGTGCGGCCGAGCTGCTGGAACCCGGCGGCGTCATCGCGCTCCTCCAGCAGTGCGACGTGCGGAAAGCGAGCACGGTCGACGATTGGCGGGCACTCCATGGCGCGCTGGTCAAGGTCGCGCCCGAGATCGCCTCGCGGTGGCCCGAGCTTCGCGACGCGCAGACGATCCTCAACGGAGCGGCCGCGCGCGGCGACAACATCTCCGAGGTTTGGTCGTGGATCGGCCGGCACGCGCAGACGATCCCCGAGGCGGCCCGCCTGTTCGAAGACGTCCGGGTCACGGCCGTGCCCATCGACACCGAGCAAACCGGCGATCAGCTGAACGCATACCTGCGGACGACCTCGCTGTACCGGCGCCTCGAGCCCCACCAACGGGCGGCGCTCGAGGCCGAGAACCGGGCAACAGCGGAGCGCGCCGGCGGGGTGGTGCGCTCGAGCGAGCTTCTCGTGCTCGTGACCGGCCGGCGCGTGTAGGCGGGCGCTACCGTAGCGGTCGATGCGGATCGCCACGTGGAACGTCAACTCCGTCAAGCAGCGAGTCCCGCGGCTGCTTCCCTGGCTCGATCAGCGTGAGCCGGACGTGGTCTGCCTGCAGGAGACGAAGCTCGCCGACGACGCGTTCGTCGACCTGCTCGGAGACGACCTTACCCAGCGCGGGTACGCGTTCGCGCTGTACGGCGAGGCGGCGTGGAACGGGGTCGCGATCCTGTCCCGGGTCGGGCTCGACGACGTCGTCCGAGGGATCGAGGGAGCGCCCGGCTTCCCGAACCCGGAGGCGCGTGCGGTGTCGGCGACCTGCGACGGAGTCCGGATGGTGTCGGTGTACGTACCGAACGGCCGAACCCCCGGCTCGGAACACTACGAGTACAAGCTCGAGTGGCTGGCCGCGCTCCGGAACATGGTGGCCGCCGGGGCAGGAGGGCCGGAGTCGACGATCGTGTGCGGCGACATGAACATCGCGCCGACCGACGAGGACGTGTTCGACCCGGAGGCGTATGTCGGCCACACCCACGTGACCCCGCCGGAGCGAAGGGCGCTCGCCGAGCTCCAGCAGGTGGGACTCCACGACGTCGTCCGCGATCGCTGGCCGGACAGCCGGGTGTTCACGTATTGGGACTACCGAGCGGGGATGTTCCACCAGGACCTCGGGATGCGGATCGACCTCGTCCTCGCCGGGGATTCGGTGTCCAAGCGCGTTCGCGCCGCCTGGGTGGATCGGCAGGCGCGAAAGGGCTCGGGCCCGAGCGATCACGCGCCGGTGATCGTCGACCTTGACGAGGCTCCGGACGGCGAGATCGGGCCGGTCGTACCGCCGCCTTCGAACCCGGTGACCAAGCGCGGCACTAAGAAGCTGCCGCAGTCAGCCCCCTGAGGGTGGACGCGACTGCGATTTTCACTGACTGTCAACGAAAATCGCAGTCGGTTCCGCCGCTAGCGAGGGCGATCGCGGTCCCGAGAGGGTTGGACCCGCTTCGGCTCGCCGGGCATCTTGGGGTAGTCGGGCGGATAGGGCATATCCCCCAAGCCGTCCTCGAGATCACGCTCGTACAGGTCGAGCAACGGTCGAAGCGAATAGGCGTGGTCGTTGATCGCCTTGTGGCGATCCCCGCCCTGCGCGAACCGAGCGGGCATGGTCGCGACGGTGAAGTCCTCGGGCGCGACGTTCGGCACCTCGTCCCAGTCAAGAGGCGCTGATACCGTCGCGCCCGGCTTCGGACGGATGCTGTACGCCGAGGCAATCGTGCGGTCCCTGGCGTTCTGGTTGTAGTCGATGAAGATCCGCTCGCCGCGCTCCTCCTTCCACCAGCTGGTCGTGACCTGGTCAGGGAGGCGCCGTTCAAGTGCCCGCCCGAACGCGATCGCCGCGTGGCGGACGTCGGTGAACGTCCACCGCGGCTCGATCCGGACATAGATGTGGATTCCGCGGCCTCCTGACGTCTTCGGAAAACCGATAATCCCGAGCTCCTGGAGCAGCGCGCGTGCCCCCGCGGCGACCCGCGCTGCGTCCTCGAAGTCCGTGCCCGGTTGTGGATCCAGGTCGAGCCGCAGCTCGTCCGGATGGTCGACGTCCCCGCTCCGGACCGGCCAAGGATGGAACGTGATCGTTCCCATCTGCGCAGCCCAGGCGACGACCGCAATCTCGGTCGGGCACACCTCGTCCGCTTGCCTGCCGGAGGGAAACGCGATTTGCGCCGTCTGCACGTAGTCCGGAGCGCCCTTCGGAATCCGCTTCTGGTAGAAGGCATCGCCGACTCGGCCTTCGCGGGTGGACAGGACCATGCCCGGGTACACACCCTTAGGCCAGCGCTCGAGCGTCGTCGGCCGGTGGTCGAGGGCGCGCATGATCCCATCGGCCACCGACAGGTAGTAGTTCACGATGTCGAGCTTGGTCACCGGCCGTGTGCGCTCGGTCTCCGGGAAGATCACGCGGTCCGGGTTCGACACGCGCACGTCGCGACTGCCGGCGCCGACCGTGGTTGCCTGCGCGGCGGCCATCCTCTACGAATGGCCCGCGATCGCGTGCGGAACGTACGGCTCCTCGAGCGCCGCGATCTCCTCGTCGCTCAGCGTCAGCTTCTCGGCGGCGAGCGCGTCCTCGAGGTGCTCGGGCTTGGTCGCGCCGACGATCGGCGCCGTCACCCCGGGTTTGCCGAGCAGCCACGCCAGCGCGACCTGAGCGGTCGGCACCCCGCGCGCGCCGGCCACCTGGTTCGCGCGCTCGATCACATCGAAGTCGCCCTCGAGTTGCCTGTACAGCATGTCGCCGAACCGATCTGTGTTCGCGCGGGTGGTCAGTCGCTCTCCCTCACGCGTGCGGTTCCCGGCGAGGAGCCCTCGCGCGAGCGGGCTCCAGGGGATCACGCCGACCCCCTGGTCGATGCACTGCGGGATCATCTCCCGCTCCTCTTCGCGGTAGATCAGGTTGTAGTGATCCTGCATCGACACGAACGGAGTGACCGAGATCGACTGCGCCTTGGCGAATTGCCAGGCATACATGCTGCTCGCTCCGAGGTAGCGCGCCTTCCCGGCTCTGACCACATCGTGAAGCGCGTCCATCGTCTCGTCGATCGGTGTACGGTAGTCCCACCGGTGGATCTGGTACAGGTCGACGTAGTCGAGCTCGAGCCGCTTCAGCGACGCGTCGATCGACGCCATGATGTGCTTGCGCGAGAGGCCTCGGCCGTTCTCGCCCGGCATCGTCTCGCCGTGGACCTTGGTGGCGACGACATACTCCTCGCGCATGCCGAACAATTTGCGCAGCAACCTCCCCGTGATCACCTCGCTTTGACCGCCGTTGTAGACGTCAGCGGTGTCGAAGAAGGTGATGCCCCCCTCGACGGCCTGGCGTACGATCGGCTCCGCATCACGTTCCTCGAGCGCCCATTCACGGCTCTCGTGCTTGCCATAGCTCATCATCCCGAGGCACACGCGAGATACCCGAAGTCCGGTCCTGCCGAGGTTCACGTATTCCATCGCTCGTCTCCTATCGGTCGTCTGGCGAGATCAGCGGCCCACGAGCATCGTGACATCCCGCGTCGGTTGGCAACGTCGTAGTCTCGGCACGTGCAGAGCTTCGATTACATAGTCGTCGGTGCCGGCTCGGCCGGGTGTGTCCTCGCCAACCGGCTGTCCGCCGACCCGTCGGTGAGGGTGCTCCTCCTCGAGGCCGGGGGCAAGGACCGCTCGCCGAACATCAAGATCCCCGCGGCGTTTTCCAAGCAGTTCCACACCAGGCTCGACTGGGACTACGCGACCGAGCCGGAGCCTTTCGTCGACGGACGGTCCCTGTACGTGCCTCGCGGCAAGGGCCTCGGCGGCTCGAGCTCGATGAACGCGATGCTGTATGTCCGCGGCCGGCCGCTCGACTACGACAGCTGGGAGGCGCAGGGCGCTCCGGGCTGGGGCTACCGAGATGTGCTGCCGTACTTCCTGAAGTCCGAGGACAACGTGCGCGGCGCTTCGGAGTGGCACGGCACAGGCGGCCCGCTGCGCGTGAGCGACCAGCGGTCACCGCGCCCGCTCGACCGGCGCCTGATCGCCGCCAGCGAGGCCGCCGGGATCCCGTGGACGCCCGACTACAACGGCCCCGAGCAAGACGGCGTGTCGATGTTTCAGGTCAACCAGTGGCGCGGCAGGCGGTTCAGCAGCGCCGACGCGTTCCTTCGCCCTGCCGCCAAGCGACCCAATCTCGAGATACGCACGGGGGCGACGGCGCTGAATATCGAGCTCGAGGGCAAGCGCGCGACCGGCGTGCGTGTCGGCCACGGTCGGGGCGGCAGCGAGTTGCTCCGGGCGGAACGAGAGGTCGTCTTGTCAGCCGGTGCGATCGGCTCTCCGCAGCTGCTTCAACTGTCGGGGATCGGGGGGGCGGACGACCTGCGCGCCGCCGGCATCGACGTGCGCCACGCGCTCCCTGGAGTCGGCAGGAACCTTCAGGACCATCCGTTCGTGACCTTGCTGTTCTCGGTTTCAGACGAAGACACGCTGTACGTGGCGGAGCGGCCGCGGTCCGTGGCCGAGTGGCTGCTGCGCGGCAGCGGGCCGCTGAGCTCTCCCGTCGCGGAGGTCGTCGCCTTTCACCGCACGCGTCCCGGCCTTCCGGCCGCCGACATTCAGTACCACATGGGTCCCGCCTACTACGAGGACCACGGCGCCGAGACGTACGACGGCCACGCGATCGCGATCGCGCCGGTGCTCGTCGCGCCGAAGGCGCGCGGACGCGTGTGGCTGCGCTCCTCGGATCCCACCGCGAAGCCGCGGATCCTGACCAATTCGTTGTCCGAGCCCGAAGACGTGGCATCGCTGGTTGCCGGCGTCAGGCTCGCGCGAGGGATCGCCGAGCAGCCCGTGCTCCATGAGATCATCACGGCCGAGCTCAAGCCCGGCCCCGATGTCATGTCTGACCTGGATCTCGAGGCTGACCTCAGACGCCGGCTGATGCTCATCTACCACCCGGTCGGCACGTGTCGTATGAGCGACACCGCCGAGGAGGCCGTCGTCGACAGCCAGTTGCGGGTGCACGGCGTCGAGAGGCTCCGGGTCGTCGACGCATCGATCATGCCGCTGATTCCCGGCGGCAACACGCACGCGCCGACGGTGATGATTGCCGAGCGCGGCGCCGACCTCATCCTTGCGGCGGATCGTTAGAGGCTTCAGCAGACTGCGCTCGCGGTGGGTCGCCGACGGCCACGCGTGGGCGAGGAACCTCACGGACCGACCCGCCGCGGGAGTCTCGCGTGAGCGCCGCGGTGACCCGACAGGTGAGTTGCGTCGTCAGCTGGACTGGCTCGCGGCCGCAGGCACCGCAAGGCGCCCGCCGCCGATCGCTGCGACCAGGAGCGGATGAGGGAACACAGAGCCAGAACCAATGCACGGCGCTTGACTATCGTCTGAGGCGTGTACGTGTCGATGTCCCGATTGCACATCGCGCCCGACCGTGCTCCCAAGCTGGTCTCCGCGTTTCGTGACCGCGCCCACCTCGTCGAAGGCGCCACCGGCTTCCTCGGCCTCGAGGTGTGGCAGAACGATCGAGACGCCGGCGAGCTCTTCATGGTCAGCCGCTGGACCGATCGCGAGAGCTTCAAGAGGTACATGAAGAGCGAAGCTCATCGGATCTCGCACGATCGGATCGCCGCGGACCTGAAGTCGGAGATAAAGCTGCAGGCGCTCGAGCATCTCCACACCTTCGAGGTCGTCGCCCAATGAGCAAAAGGGTCGCGCCACCGAGCGGCATGCCGCCACCGGAGGCCGTGATCAGCCCGCACGGCCAGGAGCTTGATCTGGTCGCCCTCGCGCGCGACACCTGCGTGACCTATGACGCGGAGTTTCCCGACGAGCGCGAACGCTATGGACCGGCCGGAGCCGAGTGGTGCCGGCACGATTGCCAGCACCTGCTCAACTGGGCCGTTCTCAGCCTCACCGAGGCGCTCGACTTTGAGGCGCAGTTGGCGTGGCTCGCCAGGGTGCTCGAGGCGCGGGACTTCCCGATCCCCCGCCTGGCTAGGTGCCTCGAGATGCTGGCGCACGCCGTGCGCGACGCGGTTCCCGACGAGCCCGAGGTCGCAGCGCGACTCGACATCGGGGCCGAATTCGTCGCCTCACGCCCCAGCTTCCTGCACTGACGGCCGCACCGTCCCGGTCCCCCGGAAGCAAGCCTGAGGGGGACCGGGACGGGGAACGGCTACGGCCTGACGCGGAAGACCTGGCCGGTCAGTTCGCCGACGTAGAGCCAGCCGTCGTGGCCACCGAGCCCGACGGTCGGGGCGACGAAGCGCTTGAGCAGAGGCTTGAGGTTGCCGCCGCTAAGCGGGAGCGAGAGGACCTCACCCTGTCCCTTGGCGCCGATGCCCGTGAACGAGGTCGTGTACAGCCGCTTGCCCATGATGACCATGCCCATCAGGTCGGTGTGGGGGCCGAACACCTGGAACGGAAGGGCAAAGCCCGCGCAGTTGCTGGTCGACGTCCAGTTACAGTCGGGGAACCCGTAGTTGTCGCCCTTCTGCACCCGCAGGATGAAGTCGGGCGGGTTTTGGACGCCCGAATCCTGACCGAGGTCGGACACGAACGGGGACGACGAGCCCTTCGGGAACGCCATCTGCCACGGCTGGCGGATGCCTGTGGCGAACACCTGGCGGTCCTTGCCGTTGGCGTTGAACGTCAGGATGTCGTACACGAACGGCGAGGTCGTTGACGGCCCGTGGTCGTTCCCGTTCAGGAGGCCGGCGTCGACCCCGACATACAGCCGTCCGTTCGCGCCGAACGCGATCCCGTTGAAGCCCTGGAACCCCTTCGGCGCCGTGTAGATCGCCTTCTGCTTGGTGAACGTCTTGCCGTTCCAACCGCTCCACTTCCACAGCCGCCACTGCGGACCCTTGGCCGTGATCGCGCCGCCGCTGACGTAGAGCGCGCCATGGTGCCAAGCGAGCCCCGCGACGAACTGAGGCGATCCGGCGATCTCCGTAGCCGTGCCGTTCTTCAGCACGAACACGCCTCCGTTGGGTGGCTTCTTGTTGTTCGATTCGGAACCGCCGTCGCCCTCGAACACCTGGCCCGCGCCGAACGCGAACGATGTCGGGGTGTGCAGTCCGGATGCGACCAGCTGAACCGTATGGCCGTTGGTCGCCTTAGGCGGTGGCGGCGGTCCGGCCGCCAGCGCCGAGGTCGCCACCGCCCCCGTGGAAACGGCGGTTGCGGCGATCAGCGCCGCAGTACGTCCACGCATACGTCCTCTCCTTTCGAGTGCGCCACAGAGCGCCCGGATCCTGGTCCCCGACCGGGCGCGAGTGTGCGGGACATTAACACATGAGGCTTGGGTAGGTTCATCGCCCTTTTGCAGGATTCGCGCGACCGGCTCCGGCCGGGGACCCCTGCGCGAGGGCGACGCGAGGCGACCGCTTGCGGGGGCTACTCGTAGAGGATCAGGCCGCGAATGTTGCGGTGGGTCCGCATGTCCTCGTAGCCGTCGTTGACCTGCTCGAGGGTGTAGGTGCGCGTCACGAGCTCGTCCAGCATCACCTTCCCGTCGCGATACATCGACAGGAGCTTCGGGATGTCCGATCGCGGGTTGGCGTGCCCAAACAGGCAGCCGATGATCCGCTTTTCCCAGGCGATGACCTCGAAGATCGGCATGGCCATGTCTTGTGGCTCCATCGGTGCCAGCGCCGTCACCGCCACCTTGCCCCCCTTTCCGACAAGCGATATGGCGTCGGCGAGGATCTTGCCGGTGGTGACGTCGACCGTCACCAGCGCCGACTCCGCCAGCATCCCCGCGGTCATGTCCGCGATCGGCTCGAGCGCCTCCTCGGCGGAGGCGAACATGTGCGTTGCGCCGAACTTGCCCGCCTGCTCGCGGTTGAACGGCGACGGGTCGATCGCGATGATCCGAGAGGCGCCGGCAATTCGCGCGCCCTGCACCGCGTTGGCCCCGACCCCGCCGATGCCAAGTACGGCGACGGTGTCGCCGGGCTGAACTTCGGCGCCGTAGACCGCGGTGCCGAACCCCGTGGTGACGCCGCAGCCGACCAGCGCTGCCTTGTCGAGCGGGATGTCCGGGTCGATCTTGACCACCGAGTCTTCGTGGACGACTGTGTGGGTCGAGAACGTCCCGAGCATGCACATCAGCCGCGCATCCTGGCCCCGCACGTGGTGGCGGCTCGTGCCGTCCTGCTGCAGGCCGACCTGGATGCCTATGCCCTTGTCGCACAGGTTCTCGCGTCCGATCGCGCACCAGTGACACCTGCCGCACGAGGGAACGAAGCTCAGCACGATGTGATCGCCTTCGGCGACGCCCCGCACGCCAGGCCCGACCGCTTCGACGACGCCGGCGCCCTCGTGGCCGCCGATCGTCGGCAGCGCCTCCATCGGCAGATCGCCGATCCGGAGGTGTTCGTCAGAGTGGCACAGGCCCGAGGCGGCCAGCCGCACGAGCACCTCGCCCTCCCGGGGATCGTCGAGCGTCAATTCGTCGATCTCCCAGTCACGGCCGTATTCCCACAGGACTGCTGCTTGCGTCTGCATGGCTCCCTCGTGTCTCCGACTCAGTGTTGGCTCGCAATCATCCTTGATTTGGATCAAAGGGTGCTTGACCGAGCGCGCAGGCAAGCGTGATCCTGCGTGCGATCGGAGGCGTGGCAGCGACGCGCCGAGGCCTTGTATTTGCCCCCCAGCGTGCCCGGACTTGGCTCTCAGCGCAGTACTCGGCGGAGTGTCTTAACTGCACGTTTTGCAGGACTCAAAATCGTTGACAAGCGTGTTAACATCGCGGCCGGCACTGCCCCAGAGTCCAGCGGCAGATTGGCCACACGGGCAGCGCTGGGAGAGTTTGCTGCGCTAAGCGAGGAGAGCCGAGGATGAGCCACGCCATCCGTACGAGCAGGCTTGCAGCAATTGCAGCCTGCCTGTTTGTCACTGCCGCGATCGTGAGTGCATGCGGCGGCTCGAAGTCGAATTCGAGTGCCTCTACGGCCTCGAGTTCGTCGTCGTCGGCATCGGCGACGACGGCGAGCGGCACGCCCAAGCCGGGCGGGTCGTTGACCGTGCTCGAGTTGGGGGGGTACGCCGGCGCGTGGCCCACGGGCCTCGATCCCGCGACCAACGTGAACGGCGCCGCCGACCAGGATCAGATGAACTCGATCTTCGGTCAGCTGTTTCAGCTCACCTCGGGCGGGAAGCTGATCCCAGATCTGGCCGCGTCGGCCACGCCGTCGGCCGGCGGGAAGACCTGGACGATCATGCTGCAGCCGAACCTCAAGTTCTCCGACGGGACGCCGCTGGACGCAGCCGCCGTTGTTTCCAACTGGAAGCGCGACCTGGCCAACCCGTGCACATGCAAGCCGATCCTTCCGCCGGTGAAGTCGATTACAGCGCCGAACTCGACCACGGTGCAGATCAGCATGGCCGCCCCCGACGGCGCGTTCCAGAATCAGCTGCTGGTCGCCAACCTCAATTGGATCGCCTCGCCGACCGCGCTGAAGACGATGGGGGAGCAGGCGTTCAAGATCAAGCCCGTCGGCGCCGGCCCGTTCACGGTCGTCAGCGACACGCTCAGCAACACGCTTGTGTTGAAAAAGAACCCGAATTACTGGCAGAGCGGGAAGCCATACCTGAACAAGCTCACGTTCAAGGCGACGGCCGACGACGAGGCCGCGCTCGAGGCAATGCAGTCGGGCAGCGCCCAGGCTTACGACGGGATGGCCACCCCCTCGCTGGTGAGCAATTACAAGTCGCACTTCACGACGACCGAGCAGCCTGCGACGTCGCCTTACGACATCCAGCTGAATACCGCAGCGCCGCCGTTCAACAACATCAAGGCGCGGCAGGCGATCTACTACGCCACCGACGCGGCGATCATCGACCAGAAGCTGTTCGGCAATCAGTTCCAGGTGGTACAGGGGTTCACCGCGCCCGGCGGACTGTTCTATTACCCGAACGTGCCCGGCTACCCGACGTACGACCTGAGCAAGGCCAAGGCGCTCGTGAAGGAGATCGGCGGGCTCAGTGTGAACTTCTTCACGCTCGCCTCACCCGTCAATCAGAACTTCATGGAGGCTCTGCAAACGTTGTGGAAGCAGGCGAATATCACTACCTCGATCCACCTGTACAGCCTGGCCGGCCTGATTCAGCAGTTCGACACCAAGAAATGGCAGGCCGCGCTCCAGACCGCGGGAGCGTGGGACCCGGCGGCGGGAGTGGGTCTCGGATTCAGGTTCCTGTCCGCGTCACCGTTCAGCGGCGTCCACGACCCGAAGCTCGACGCGCTGATTCTCGGTGGTCAGGCTTTGGTCAATCCGGCAGCGCGCGACAAGGTCTACCAGCAGGCCGCCCAGTACATCGCCAAGAACGCCGACGGGCCGTTCCTGTTCCCGCTCGCGAGCTGGAACGTGGCGGTGCACGGGGTGCAGGGGCCGGGCCTGACCACGGTGATCCCATCGGTGGTGGTCAATACACCGCCGTTGTGGCAGGACGTCTCGTACACCAAGTGATGATCGATGGGGCAGGAATAGCGCCCGATGAGTAGCGCTTCCGCGCCGCTCAGCGCTCCGCTGGCGGCGCGGGCCGGCCGGGCGGGCCGGCTCGCCGGCTCGCCCACGCTCCGTTTCATCCTCCGCCGTCTGCTCGCGGCGATCCCCGTGCTGTTCGGGGTGACGTTCCTCTCGTTCGTGGTGATGAACTCGCTCCCGGGCGACGCCGCCCAGGAGCTGCTGGGCGCGCAGGCGACGCCGTCCGAGATCCACCAGCTCGAGGCCAAGCTTGGACTCGATAAGCCGTTTCTGACCCGCTACTGGGACTGGCTGCACCAGGCGGTCATCGGGCACCTCGGCCATTCGCTGTCGAGTGGTCAGAGTGTGGCCTCGATCCTTGGCTCGGATCTGCCGGTGACGTTCGAGTTGGTCGGGTTTGCGTTCCTGATCTCGCTCGCACTGGCGGTGCCGATCGCGCTCGTGTCCGCGCGCAACCCGAACGGCGTCGCTGACCGGCTGAGCATGATCTTCAGCATGGCGGGACTGTCTGTCGCCCCGTACGTCCTGGCGCTCGTCCTGATCTACGTCTTCGCGGTCAAGCTGGGTGTGCTGCCGGCGATCGGGTGGGTACCGCCCGGACAGAGCTTGTGGCAGAACATCCGCTTCCTGATCTTGCCTGCGGTGTCGATCGGCCTGGGCCTGCTGTGTTTCTACACCCGCCTGCTGCGCGCGGACCTGCTCGAGCAGATGCAGGGGGAGGATTACGTCGTGACCGCGCGCGCCAAAGGGCTGCGTCCGTGGCGCGTGCTCACGAGACACGCGCTCCGCAACTCGTTGTTCGGCCTGATTACGGTCGTCGCGCTGAACCTGGGCACGCTGCTCGGCTTCACGGTTGTGATTGAGGACATCTTCGGAATTCCCGGCATCGGCCACGAGTTGCTCCAGGCAATCGACAACCGCGACATCCCCGTGATCGAAGGCATCGTGTTCGTGTTCGCGGTGATCGTGGTGCTGGCCAACCTTGCGGCCGACGTCCTGTATTCCGTGCTCGATCCAAGGATCCGCTATGGCCAACCTACCGAGTGATCTCGTCGTCGCGGGTGTCGCCCCGCGGGCCGACGAGGCCGCCGCCGACCGGGTGGCGGGCCGCTGGCGAGGCCGCATCGGCGTGATCGTTCCGGCCGCGATGGTCGGCTTCATCTTCCTGCTGTGCTTCGTCTGGCCGATCATCGGCCCGGTGCCGCCACCGACCGGGGGCAACATCCTGAGCTCGAACCTGCCGGCGTTCTCTCCCGGCCACTTCCTCGGCACCGACCCCGTCGGGAACGACGAGTGGTCGCGATTGCTTTACGGCGGTCGCGCATCGCTTGAGATCGCGCTCGCGGTGCAGGCGATCGGACTCGTGCTCGGCGGCCTCATCGGGGCCATCGCCGGCTATCTGGGCGGATGGCGCGACGCGACGATCATGCGGGTTCTCGACGTGTTGATCGCCTTCCCGGGACTGGTCCTCGCGGTGGCGATCGCCCAGGGTCTCGGCCCGAGCAAGCTCCACACGATCTGGGCGCTGTGCTTCTTCAGCGTCCCCGCGGCCGCGCGAATCTCGCGGGCGGCCACGCTGCGTGTGCGCGAGCAGACGTTCATCACCGCCGCACGCCTTTCGGGAACCAGCTTCCCTCGGATGTTGCTCGGTCACATCGCGCCGAACATCCTGCCCCAGTTGCTGACCTACGCGCTGCTGGGTATGGGGATCATCATGATCCTCGAGGGCGCGCTCAGCTTCGTCGGTCTGGGAGTTCCTCCACCGGCGCCAAGCTGGGGAAACATGATCGCTCAGGGGCAGAGCACGCTTTCGGCGGCACCCCGATATGTGTTCCTGCCGAGCGCCGCGTTGTTCATCACGGTGGTCTCTTTCAACCTCTTGGGCGAGGGACTCAGAGCCCGCTGGGGCAGCCAATGAGCGAGTCGCTCCTCGAGGTCTCCGACCTGCGGGTCGACTTCCGCCACGACGGACGGCTCGTGCGCGCGGTCGACGGTCTGACCTACTCGATGCGCCCCGGGCAGACGGTGGCGGTGATCGGAGAGTCGGGCTCCGGCAAGACGGTGAGCGCCCGGGCGATCATGGGCCTGCTCCCGCCGTCGGCGAAGGTCACCGGGTCGATCCGATTCGACGAAGTCGAGATGGTCGGGCTTTCGGAAAAGGCGTTGCGCTCGCATCGTGGGTGCGGCGTCGCGATGGTGTTCCAGGATCCAACGAGATCGCTCAATCCGACGATGAGGATCGGCGCTCAGATCCGCGAGGCGATCCAGACGCACGAAAAGGCCTCACGCGGATCGGCGCAGGACCGAGCGCTCGAGCTGCTCGAGCTCGTGCGGCTGCCCGCCGCGCGCGAGCGTCTCGAGCAGTATCCGCACCAGCTCTCGGGCGGGATGCGCCAGCGAGTGATGATCGCGATCGCGCTTGCGGCCTCGCCGAGGTTGCTGATCGCCGACGAGGCCACGACCGCGCTCGACGTGACGACCCAGGCGCAGATCATGGAGCTGCTGCGCGACCTGCAGCAGCGGCTCGGGATGGGACTGATCATGATCAGCCACGACCTCGGGCTGGCGGCGAGCTTCGCCGACGACGTGGTGGTGATGTATGCGGGACGAGCGGTCGAACGGGCTCCCACGCAGATGCTGTTCGCCCACGTCCGGATGCCTTACACACGCGCGCTGCTGGACGCGATCCCCCGACTCGAGAACGAGTCCCATGCGCCGCTGGCGGCCGTGCCAGGCCAGCCGCCAAACCTGGCGCTGCGCGAGCCGGGGTGCCCGTTCACGCCGCGCTGCCCGAGCGCCACCGACCGGTGCCGGGAGCACGCGCCGGTGTTCGAGGAGCACGAGCCGGAACACCTGTGGGCGTGCTGGCATCCATGTGAAGACCGGGTGAGGCTATGAGCACCGGCGAGCAGCTGCTGGACGTCCGCCATCTCGTCCAGGAGTTCGAGGTCCGCGCGCAGGGCGGTGTCCGCAGCGGCGTCGTGCAGGCGGTGTCAGACGTGTCGTTCACGCTCGCCAAGGGGGAGACGCTGGGGCTGGTCGGCGAGACCGGATCGGGCAAATCGACTCTGGCGCGGGCGATCCTCCAGGCGCCTGCGCCGAAGTCCGGCGAGGTGCTGTTCGAGGGCACCGACCTGGTCAAGTTGAAGGGCCGCGACTTGCTCCGCGCGAGGCGCCAGATGCAGATGGTCTTCCAGGACCCGTTTGGATCGCTCGACCCGAAATGGTCGGTGGCGCGGATCGTCGAGGAGCCACTGGTGGCGTTCCGGACGGCGGCGCGAGCCGAGCGCCGGCGCCGGGTCACCGAGGTACTCGACCGGGTCGGTCTCGATCCCGAACGCTACGCCGACCGCCGACCACGATCGTTGTCGGGCGGGCAGGCGCAGCGAGTGGCGATCGCGCGAGCGCTCGCGCTCGACCCCGCGTTGATCATCTACGACGAGGCCGTGTCGTCGCTCGACGTGCTCATCCGGGCGCAGGTCCTGAACCTGCTCGAGCGCCTGCGCTCTGAGCTCTCGCTCACCTACCTGTTCATCGCGCACGATCTCGCGCTCGTCAAGCAGGTGTCCGATCGGGTCGCGGTGATGTACCTGGGAAAGCTCGTCGAGATCGGTCCGGCCGAATCGCTGTATCGCGAGCCGCTGCATCCATACACGGTGGCGCTGCTGGCCTCGATCCCGAACCCCGATCCCGCGGCGTCGCGGGCGCCCGTGACGAAGACGATCCGCGGTGAGCCGCCCTCGCCGATCGATCCGCCGAGCGGTTGCCGGTTCCGGACGCGCTGCCCCCGCGCCCAGGACGTCTGCGCCGCGGAGGAGCCACTGCTGCGCAAGCTCGCCGACGGCCACTTCGCCGCATGCCACTTCCCGGTTTCCGATGATGCCCCGGCCCCGGCCCTGGCAGGAGGAACACATGACGCTGCAGCACCCGACTGACATGCTCGACATCCGGGCCCTGCTTCGCGACGGCACCCAGTTGATCGGCGGGGAATGGGTGCCGGCACGAACCGGCGAGACGATCGCGGTGATCAACCCCGCCACGAGCGAGACGCTGGCGAACGTACCGCGCGGGGGCCCGGACGACGTGGCCGATGCCGTGGCCGCCGCGGAGGACGCGTTCCCCGCGTGGCGCGATGAGAGTCCGAGCCGGCGCGGGCAGTTGCTGCTCGACTGGGCCGCGCTGTGCCGCTCTCATGCGCACGAGATTGATCTACTGGAGCGGCTCGAGGTTGGTCGGCCCCGGTGGGGCGCCGCCGGCCCGATGGCGGGGATCCTGACCTTCATGGCCGGTCTCGCGGACAAGGCCACCGGTTCGACGTTGCCGAGCTCGTTCCCCGATGTGATCGGGATGACGCTGCGCGAGCCATACGGCGTGTGCGGAAGCATCATCCCCTGGAACGCGCCCGGGCCGAACACCGTGAACGACGCGGGGCCGGCGATCGCGATGGGCAACACGATCGTGATCAAGCCGGCCGAGGACGCGCCTCTGACGTGTCTGCTGCTCGTGAAACTTGCTCATGAAGCGGGGATCCCGTCCGGTGTCATCAACGTCGTGACCGGGTTTGGCGTTGAAGCGGGAGAGCCGTCCGAGATGCGGATCGCCCAGGAGGAGATCTTCGGCCCGGTGCTGTCGGTGTTGTCGTCTGACGACGAGGAGCAGGCGCTTTCAATCGCCAACGGGACTCGCTACGGGCTCGTGGCGTCTGTCTGGACCCGCGACGTGGGCCGTGCCGTGCGGCTGGCGCGTCGGATCGAAGCCGGGCAGGTGTCGATCAACACGCTGTGGTCCGGCGGCGTGATCGGAGCGCCGTTCGGCGGCTACAAGTCGAGCGGGTTCGGCCGGACGGTGAGCGCCGAGTCGATCCTCGACTACACCCAGGTCAAGAGCGTGATCATCGACGGGCGGGCCTGAGGCTTCGTGGACGTCTCGCTCGAAGGCAAGGTCGCACTGGTCACGGGCGCGGGGCCGAACATCGGCAGCGGGATCGCGCTGGCGCTGTCCCGGTACGGCGCGCGCGTGGCGTGCAACGATGTTTCCGAGGACGCGGCCGGCGCGTCGGCCCGGCGGATCAAGCGCCACGGAGGTGAGGCTCTTCCGGTTGTGGGCGACGTGAGCTCCGAGGAGGACGTCGCGCGCTACGTGGGTGAGGTGCTCGACGCGTGGGGACGGATCGACATCCTCATCAACAACGCCGCGGTGCTCGGCGGCCGGGGCGTGCTGGAGGAGAGCCTCGAATTCTGGAACCACGCGGTGTCGGTGGCCGGCGCCGGGACGTTCCTGAACACCAAGCACGTGGCGATCTCGATGATCGAGCGTGAGGTTCGCGGGAGCATCGTCAACATCCTCTCCTCGAACGCCTGGCAGGGCTGCGCCGGCGTGATCGCGTACGCGTTCCACAAGGGCGGGCTCGCGAACTTCACCCGCGCCGCCGCGATGGACCTCGCGCCGTACGGGATCCGCGTGAACTCGTATTCGCCGACGGCGCCGCGCCCGGACAACCCGGAGCTGCTGGCCGAGATCTCCGGTGGGGTGCGGCGCCGGCCCGACCGCTCGGGGGACCATCCGAGCTGGTGGCGCGAGCCGGGGAAAATCGACGTGCGGGGCAACATGCCGATGGCCCCGTCCACGCCGACCGACATCGGCCACTGCGTGGCGTGGATGTGCTCCGACTACGCGCGGCTCATCACCGGCTGCGACTTTGTGATCGACGGCGGCGCCAGAGCCAAGTACTGGGGTTACACGCCGCCCGCCGAGAAGGCGGAGCCGATACCGCTGATTCCTCTGTACGAAGACGAGACGATGCCGGGAGGGTTTTGATGGTTCGAGGCGCTGTACAGACGGGACCGTTGGCGTACGAGATCCGGGAGTTCCCGAGGCCGGCGATCGGTCACGACGACGGTTTGCTTCGCGTCGAGGCGTGTGGCGTGTGCGGAAGCGACGTCGAGCAGTACCGCGGGCATCTGGTGCGCCCGGGGATGTTCCCGCTGATCCCGGGGCATGAGCCTTTGGGCGTTATCGAGGAGGTGGGTTCGCGCGCGGCCGAGCGTTGGGGCGTCTCGGCCGGCGACCGTGTGGCGGTCGAGATCCTGCGGCCGTGCCGCGCGTGCGACTACTGCCTGACGGGCCGCTACATGTCGTGTCCGAACCGCGACGGCGCGTACGGGATGACGCCGCTGTCGCGCTCGCCGGCGCTGTGGGGAGGGTTCGCCGAATACCTGTATCTGCATCCGTGGGCGATCCTGCACAAGGTCCGGCGGGATCTGCCGCCCGAGCTGGCCGTGATGTTCAACCCGCTGGGCGCCGGCGTCCGCTGGGCCGCGTTCCTCGGCGAGGTCGGGCTCGGGGAGACCGTGCTGATCCTCGGCCCCGGGCAGCGCGGGCTGACCTCGGTCATCGCCGCGCGAGCCCGGGGCGCCGGGACGATCATCATCACCGGGCTCTCGCGCGACGCGGGGAAACTCGCCCTGGCCCGCGAGTTCGGCGCCGACCACACGATCAACGTCGAAGAGGAAGACGTGGTGGAGCGGGTGACCGAGATCACCGACGGGGCGATGGCCGACGTGGTGCTCGAGCTGACGCCGATGGCCGATCAGCCGATTCGGGACGCGATCGAGTGCGTCAGGCACAGCGGGCGGATCGTGCTCGCGGGCCTTAAGGGCGGCAAGTCCGTCGAGCTCGTGAGCGACCGCCTGATCAACAAGGGGCTGACTGTCCGGGGCGCGTTCGGCGTCAACGCCGACGCCTACATCGAGGCGATCCGGATCATCGAGTCGGGTCGCTTCCCGCTCCACAAGATGGCCTCGGGGACGTTCGAGCTCGCCGACACCGAGGCCGCGATCCAGGCGCTCGCCGACGGAGACGCGATCCATACGTGCGTATGCCCGGACGGCGGCTCGGGAATGGCCGGCGTCGGTGCGGCTACAGAGGAGGCAGCTAATGCTGGTTGACATGCACGCCCACGTGATCCCGGGAGCGCTGGATGCGGTCGGCGCTTCCGCCGACCATCGTGGGCCGCGGATCGGACCGTGCGACGACGAGAACGCTCGGCTGCTCGAGAACGATCGCGGGATGCAGTTCAAGGCGATCGACGCGTTCTATTCGGCGGAGCGCCGGCTCGAGGAGCTCGAGCGGAGCGGCGTCGACGCCGAGGTCGTCTCGCCGATGCCGCCGCTCCTCGACTACGCGCTGTCCGGATCGGAGGGGCTCGACCTCTCGCGTAGGGTGAACGAGTTCATCGCATCGCTGTGCACGGCTGACCCGGGGAGGCTGATGGGCATGGGCATGGTCCCGATGCAGGCGCCCAAGATGGCGTGTGCGGAGCTCGCGCGCGTGCGGGATGCGGGTCTCGTCGCAGTCGAGATCGCCTCCAATGTGGTGGGGCGTGCCGTACATGGCGAGGAGTACGAGGAGTTCTGGGCCGAGGCCGAGCAACTCGAGATGCCGGTATTCATCCACGCGATGCCCGCCGATTTCGGCGACCGGCTGCCTGCCGGCCTGATCCCGATCGCGGCGTTCGCGGTTGGCGCGGACGCACTGCTGGCCTGCGCAGGGATCATCACCAGCGGCCTCGCCGAGCGCCATCCGCGGCTGCGGCTCGCGTTCAGCCACGGCGCCGGAGGCTTTCCGATGATGCTCCCGCGTGCGATGACCTTCTGGGGTAAGACCTGGAACGAGGAGCCCCCGGCTTCCGAGATCGAGGGCCCGTCGCCGGCCGAGCTGACGCGGCGCTTCTATTACGACGGGCTCGTGTTCGACCGCCGCGCGCTGCGCTTCCTGATCGATCTGGTCGGCCACCGGCAGGTGCTCGTCGGGTCTGACTTCCCGGCGATGCCGCGCGAGGACCCATGCGGCCGCACGCTGCGGTCGTTGGGGTTGCCGCCGGATGTGCAGGAAGACATCACCTGGCACAACACGTTCCGCTTCCTCGGCATCGACGCGCCCGAGCTCGCAGGCGCGGGAGTAGCCACGTCTACGACAGGAGTGACACAGTGAAGACACGCGCCGCGGTCGTTCGAGGTCCTGGGGAGCGCTGGGAGGTGACCGAGCTCGATCTCGACGACCCTCGCGAGCACGAGGTCCTGGTGCGTGTGATTGCGTGTGGGCTGTGCCACTCCGACGAGCACGTGCGCGAAGGCGGGCCGTACCGTTACCCGATGGTCGGCGGGCACGAGGGCGCGGGCGTGGTCGAGAAGGTCGGACCGTCGGTGACGCGCGTGCGGGAGGGGGATCACATCTGCACGTCGTGGATCCCCGTGTGCGGTCACTGTCGTTACTGCTCGACCGGTCACCAGAACATGTGCAATGACGGACTGAACGCAGGCACCGGCATGTTCCTCGACGGGACGTTCCGCTTTCACGAGAACGGTGAGGACGTCGGCGGGATGTGCGTGCTTGGCACGTTCTCGCAGTGGATGGTGATCCCCGAGAACTCGTGCGTGCCGATTGAAGAGGATCTTCCGTTCGAGGTCGCGGCGCTCGTGGCGTGCGGCGTGACGACCGGATGGGGGTCGTCGGTGTATGCCGCGGGCACGCGCGCGGGGGAGACCGTGGTCATCTTCGGCACCGGCGGCGTCGGCATGAACGCGGTGCAGGGCGCGGCCTACGCCGGCGCGAAGAACGTGATTGCCGTCGACCCTAACCCGTTCAAGCAGGAGATGGCGGGCAAGTTCGGCGCCACGTTCACGACGGGCGACGCGGAGGAGGCCAAGCAGAAGGTTTGGGAGCTCACCGACGGGCAGATGGCCGACCACGCGGTGATCACGGTGGGCGTGATGCACCCCGAGGTTCTCCGCAACGCGGTCGAGATGATAGGGAAGGGCGGGAGCGTCGTGGTCACCGCGGTCGGCGGCGAGGGCGACACGATTGCGATCCATGGATCACCGGTGACCGGCTTCCACAAGAACATCCAGGGGTCGCTGTTTGGTGGCGCGAACCCGCTTTACGACATGCCGCGCCTGCTCGGGCTGTACAAGAACGGCGACCTAAAGCTCGACGAGCTGATCACCAACCGTTACACGCTCGACAACATCAACCAGGGCTACGAGGACATGCTCGCGGGTCGCAACATCCGCGGCGTGTTGATCCACGAACACTGACCCTTGGGAAGAAACTTCAGGATGGAACCAGTTACTTCCCAAGCCGCTGACGAGGAGGTTTGACGATGACCAGCTCGATTCTTGATCCGACCGGACTGTCCCGTAAAAACACTAAGGTTGGTCTGACGCTCGCGCCGCGCCGGGGGGAGCTGAGCGGGGCGCGGGTCGGGTTGCTCGAGAACGGCAAGCAGAACGCGAGCCTGTTCCTGACCGAGGTGGCCGACATCCTGCGCGAGCGCTACGGGGCCGGCGAGGCCACGCTGCGCCGCAAGGAGAACTTCGCGGCGCCGGCGCCGGCCGAGCTCATCGACGCGCTCAGCGCCGAGTCGGACCTGGTGGTGGTCGGCATTGGCGATTGAGGCTCGTGTAGCGCGTCGGCGGTCGCCGACGGAGTCCTTTTCGAACGTCACGGCACACCGGCAGCGGTGATCTGCTCGGACGCATTCAAGGCCACCGGCGATGCGATGGCCGAGATTCAGGGAGCCCCCGGATACCGGTACCTGACCACCCCACACCCGGTGGCGGGGCTGACCTCCGAACAGGTGCGCGAGCGGGCGGAGGCGGTCGCCGGCGAGGTGGCGAGGCTGCTGTCGGAATGACCACGGATCCCGATCCGGACGTGGCCCGCGCGGCCATCGAGTACTGCTACGAGCAGGGCTGGACCGACGGGCTGCCTGTGGTCCCGGTCTCGCAGGCGCTGCTCGACCAGTTCCTCGCCCACACCAACCGCGACCCCGGCCAGGTGCTGTGGCGGATGGAGCACTTGGGGAGGGAGTGCACAGTGCAGACCGCGGCGATCAACGCCGCGATGGCCGGATGCCTGCCCGAGTACTTCCCGATCGTGCTCGCAGCCTGGGACGCGGTGATGCGCGATCGGGCGGCGAAGGGCGGCGGGTGGCAGAGCACAAGCGGTCCGGCGCCGCTGATCGTCGTCAACGGCCCGATCCGCCACGAGCTCGGGATCAACTGCACCGGCGGGATCTTCGCCGCGGGCTTCCGTCCCAACGCCACCGTCCCGCGCGCGCTCGGGCTGATGCTGCGCAACGCGTTCGGCGTCGCGCCGCACGTTTTCGATCAGACGACGCAGGGGATCCCGGGCCGGTGGGCGATCTGCTTCGGGGAGAACGAGGAGGAGAGCCCGTGGGAGCCGCTGGCCACCGAGATGGGCCTCGAGCCGGAGGTGAACGCGGTGTCGTGCACGCTCACGCGGACGTACGAGTTCGTCGACAACCGCCACACCCAGAACCCCGAGCACCTCCTGAACGACTTCGCCGACACGATCTCCCGCACGGGAGTGATGATCTTCCGTGCCCAGTCGGCCGGGATAGTGTTCTGCCCCGAGCACGCCCAGATGCTCGCGGACGCCGGTTTCGCCAAGGCAGACGTCAAGGACTGGCTGATCGAGCACAGCGGCCGGGTGGAGGCCGATCTGCGGAGAGTCGGCAAGGACGCGGTCTCGGAAGGCGGTCTCGGCGGCCGCTCCGCGGGGGAAGCCGAGCGGGTCCCCGGAGACGTGTTCACGCCGTTCCTGCCGGGGCGCCAGTCGGTCCCGATCGTTGTGGCCGGGGCGAGGAACGCGGCGATCTCGATGGTGTTCCGCGTGTTCGGCGAGTGGTCGAACAGCTCCGTCGAAATCGAGGCGGCGCCGGTCGCAGCCGTGAAGGGAGGCTGACATGTTCAGCGAGCAGGGCTTGAAGGAGATGCAGGCCATGCTGTCTGCAGACGGCTACGGGCTCGACGCCCGCGAGGACGGCGAGCGGGTCGTGGTCGACATCATCGCGACGCCCGAGGCGTGCGAGGACTGCCTGGCCCCGCCCGACGTCATGCGCGCGATCCTCGGCAAGACGCTCGCGGTCCCGGCTGACGCGATCGACCTCCGCTACCCCGAATGAGCGGAATCCGGATCAACGCGGTCGAGCTAGGCGCCCTGTGGACCGCCGGTGTGGCGGAGAACCTGGCGCCAGAGGCACGCGAGCCACGCCGCCAGATGGTCGCGCTCCAGACGGAGGGCGACTGCTGGGACGCAGCCGCTGCGGTGCTGTTCGTGGTCTCCGGTCAGGCTCGGTGGATATCGGGTCAGGTGCCGGCGGTCGACGGTGGAGGTGCGCCAGGCGCCCGTTACCCGGGAGTTGCGCGGTTATGAACGGCCGGGTGGCGCTGATAACCGGGTGCGGCAAGCCCGACGGCGGCGGGCAGGCGATCGCCCGCGCGCTCGCGGCCGACGGCGCGACCGTGGTGGTCAGCGACCGCGTAGCGACCGGGGTGCTGAACCGCCGTCAGGAGATCGTGGGATCGGAGCAGCCGGCGTGGTGGGGCGGCCTCGACACGCTCGTGGCCGAGATCGAGGCGGGCGGAGGCAGCGCGATGTCGGTGCTCGGGGACATCGGAGACGAGAACGATGCCCAGGCGATGGTCGACGCGGCGCTCGCACGATACGACCGGCTGGACATCCTCGTCAACAACGCCGCCGCGCCCCAGGGCCTCGATCGCGACGTGATCGACGAGATCCCGATCGAGGTATTCGATGACCTGATCCGGATCAATCTGCGCGGCACCTGGCTCATGTGTCGGGCAGCCGTGCCCGCGATGCGCCGCCGGCGGTGGGGGCGGATCATCAACATCTCCTCGATGGCGGGCGTGATCGGGGCGCCGCGCTCCACCCCGTACTCGGCGTCGAAGGCCGGGATCCTCGGCCTGACGCGGGCGCTGTCGATGGATGTGGCCGGGTTCGGAATCACCGTCAACGCGATCGCGCCCGGTGCACTCGGCACGAGCCGCTCGGTGCTCAGCCTCGACCCGAACCTCGACGTCCGCGCAGAGAACGAGCAGCGCGGCCGCCGCCTGCCGGTGGGCCGGGTCGGCCGACCCGCGGACCTGGCGGCCGCCGTGCGCTACCTGGCCGGCGACGGCGCCGAGTTCGTGACCGGCCAGATGCTCGTACTCGACGGAGGCGGGCCGGCGCCGTTTCCGGTGCCACGACCCGAGGAGGCGGAGTGAAGATCCGAGTGCTGATGGAGCCGCGCCACGGCGCCACCTACGACCGGGTCGTGGCCATGGCGAAGGCCACCGAGGACTCCGGGTTCGACGCGTTCTTCCGCGGCGACCACTACCTCGGGATCGATTCGACCGACCCTGAGTACCGGCCGACCGACTCGTGGACGACGCTGGCGGGCGTCGCGCTCGAGACCAGCCGGATCAAGCTCGGGACGTTGATGACGGCGGGAACATTCCGGCACCCCGGCGTCGTCGCCAACTCCGTGGCAACCGTCGACCAGATGTCGGGCGGCCGCGTGATCTTGGGCATCGGCACGGGCTGGTACGAGCGCGAGCATAGGGCGTTCGGCATCCCGTTCCCCACGATCGGCGAGCGGTTTGACCGCTTCGACGAGGAGATGCAGATCATCAACGGGCTGTGGACGACGCCGCAGGGCGAGCCGTTCAGCTTCGACGGCCGGTTCTGGCAGCTGGAGGAGGCGCGCAACTTCCCGGTGCTCGTACAGAAGCCGCGACCCCAGATCGTCATCGGCGGCACCGGCCCGCGCCGGACCCCGCTGATGGCGGCAAGGTACGCCGACGAGTTCAACAGCGGCGGCGGCGCGGGGACTGCCGAGCGGTTCGCGAACGTCCGCCGGGTCTGCGAGGAGATCGGCCGGGACCCGTCGACGCTGCGCATGTCGGTGACCACCCAGGTCATCTGCGGGTCCACGCTCGCCGAAGCGGAGGCGCGGCTGGAGCGCCTGGGGGACCCGGGGCGTCGGATGCTGGCGATGGGGACGGTCGGGGACGTCCCGACCGTGGTTGGCGCTCTGCACGACCTGAACGCGGCGGGCGCCGAAATCGCCTACCTGCACATCTTCGACATCGACGACCTCGACCATCTGCGCCTGATCGGCGCCGAGGTGGTCCCGCAGCTGGGCTAGCCATGGAAAACGTGAGTTTGCGGCCCGCCACCCAGCCCGAGAGTCCAGATGAGCATGTGGAGCAGGCTCATGTGGGCGACGGGGTGGAGCAGGGTGGGGCTTTGTCACGTTGTGCATGGGACCGCCGGGCAGGGATGCCCGGCGGAATGGCCCCATGGATGCCGCGCAGCGGCCCCAGACCCAAACCCATGAGGAGAGACACCCGATGGCGACCATGACGACGCGAGCGGCGGTGCTGCACCAGCCTGGCCAGGACTGGGAGATCACCGAACTCGATCTCGACGAGCCCAAGGAGTTCGAGGTGCTGATCCGCTACAAGGCGGCGGGCCTCTGTCACTCCGACGAGCACATTCGCCGGGAGGGCGGGAGCCATATCCGCTTTCCGCTCGTCGGCGGCCACGAGGGCGCGGGGATAGTCGAGGCCGTCGGATCCGGCGTCACTCGCGTCCAGCCCGGCGATCACGTCGTGACCTCGTACATCCCGGCGTGCGGGAAGTGCCGCTACTGCTCGACGGGTCATCAGAATCTGTGTGATCGCGGGCTGTATGCCGGCGTCGGCTGCCTCCAGGACGAGACGTTCCGTTTCCACAAGAACGGCGAGGACTTCGGAGGGTTCTGCGCGCTCGGGACGTTCTCCGATCACACCGTGGTGTCCGAGTACTCGTGCGTGCGGATCGACGACGACATCCCGTTCGAGGTGGCCTGCCTCGTCGGCTGCGGCGTCACCACCGGCTGGTGCTCGGCGGTCCGCGCCGGCGAGACCCGCCCGGGCGAGGCCGTGGTGATCTTCGGGATCGGCGGCGTCGGGATCAACGCTGTGCAGGGCGCGCGCTACGCCGGCGCCACGACCGTCGTCGCGATCGACCCGAACCCGTTCAAGCTCGAGATGGCGAGCCGCCTCGGCGCGACCCACACCGCCACCACAGTCGACGCGGCCCGCGAAGTGTTGTTTCAGAGGACGCACGGCCAGATGGCGGACCTCGCGGTGATCACCGTCGGCGTGCTCGAGCCGCAGACGACCGTCGACGCAGTCGGTCTGATCGGAAAGGCAGGGCGGGTCGTAGTCACCTCGGTCAGCCGCGCCGACGAGAAGTCGATCAGCCTCACCGGCTCTCCGATGGTCGGTTTCCACAAACGGATCCAGGGCTCGCTCGCCGGCGGGTCCAACCCGATCTTCGAGATGCCGAACCTGCTCGGCCTCTACAAGTCAGGCCACCTCAAGCTCGACGAGATCATCACCCAGCGGTACTCGCTCGAGCAGGTCAACGACGGCTACCACGACCTGCTGGCCGGCAAGAACATCCGCGGCGTGGTTATCCACGAGAGCTGAATCCGGGTGGGACGATCACGTCCTCGCGGACGATCTCCGCCGTCGAGGGGCGGCCGAGACCGAGCAGGGCCGACTCGATCCCGGCGCGCATGATGTCGAGGACGTTCTCGACGCCGGCCTGTCCGGTCGCGGCGAGTCCCCACAGATAAGCGCGGCCGATCATCACGGCCTTCGCGCCGAGCGCCAGCGCCTTCACGACGTCGCCGCCGCGGCGGATGCCGCCGTCGAGCAGGATCTCGATCTGGTCGCCGACGGCCTCGACGATCGCCGGGAGCGCGCGGATGGAGGCGGGAGTGGTGTCGAGGTTGTTGCCGCCATGGTTTGAGACCGAGATCGCGGTGAACCCCGCGTCGACGGCGCGGCGGGCGTCGTCGGCCCGGATCACGCCCTTGAGCATGAACGGCCCGTGCCACTGTTCGCGTAGCCACCGCAGGTCCTCCCAGCTCGGTGGCGGCGTCATCATCCACTCACCGTAGGCGCCGAAGAACGTCAGCGGCGGCTGGCCGGGTGGGGCGACGTTGGGAACCGACAGGTCGGGCGGTCCGCCGGCGCGGATCCATTCCAACGACCACTGCGGCCGAGAGAGCGCCTCCGGGGCCATCCGCAGCATGGCCTTCAGGTCGACCTTGTCCGGGATCCAGGGGCTGCCCCAGTCGCGGCTGTGCGAGAAGGTCCAGTCGAGCGTGACGATCAGGCCCCGGGCGCCGGCGGCGCGAGCGCGCTCGATCCGAGCGGCGATCTGTTCGCGGGAGCCCGCCCAGTACAGCTGGAAGAACGTCTGCGGGTTTGCGGCGACGACGTCCTCGATCGGCTTTGACGCGAACGAGCTGAGACCGATCGCGGTTCCGCGGGCGGCGGCGGCGCGCGCTACCGCGACCTCGCCGTCGGGGTGGACGGACTGCACGCCGGTCGGCGAGATCAGAACGGGCAGCGAGATCTGCTCGCCCATCACCATCGTGGTCATATCGCGGCTCGCGGAGGCGCCACCGACGTGTGGGGCGAACCCGAGCTCTGCGAACGCGGCGACGTTGTCGGCCAGCGTCACGCCAGCTTCGGAGCCCGCTATCAGCGCGGAATAGACCGACTTGGGGAGGCGGCGCTTTGCCCGCCGCTGCGCGACGGCGACCGACTCAAACCAGGGGTTGCTCAACGACCGGACTTTCGTCACACGCCCGGGCGGGTGCGCGCTTTGACATGTCAACCGACGGCTTCGGGATCGGGGTGCCATCGCGCGCGGCGAGCAGGCGTTCGCCGTGGCCGAGCACGCACTCCGGATCGGGACCGGCCAGCGGCAACCCGGTGAAGAACTTCGCGGCCATGCAGCCGCCGCGGCACTTGTCGAACATGCTGCAGCCCGAGCATGCGCCGGCGTGTTGCGGCGCGCGCAATTCAGCGAACAGGTCCGACTCCCGCCACACGCGGGCGAATCCGCCCGGGCTGCGGACATTGCCCGCCAGGAACTCGTCGTGAATCACGAACGGGCACGCGTACACGTCGCCGATCGGATCGATCAGGCACACCACCCGGCCGGCCCCGCACAGGTTCAGGCCCGGCAGCGACGACCCGTACCCGCCGAGATGGAAGAACGAGTCTCCCGTCAGCACGCTCTCGCCATGCTCGAGCAGCCACTCGTACAGCTCGCGTTGCTGGGACGCGGTCGGGTGCAGCCGGTCCCACACGTCCGCGCCGCGACCCGACGGACGCAGGCGGGTCAGCCGCAGCTGCGCCAGGTAGCGGTCAGCCAGTCGTTTGAAGTCGTCGAGCTGAGAGACGTTCTCGCGCGTGACGACGACCGACAGCTTGAAGTTTTCGAAGCCGGCCCCCGCCAGCCGCTCCATCGCGGTGATCGCGGTGGCATAGGAGCCCGGACCGCGGATCGCATCGTTGACCTCGGCGGTGGCGCCGTCGAGCGATACCTGCACGTCGACGTAGTCGGTACTCGCGATCCGGGCCGCGACCTCCGGCGTGATCCGCGATCCGTTGGTCGAGAACTTCACCCCGACGTGATGCGCCACCGCGTATTCGACCAACTCCCAGAAATCCCGCCGGACGGTCGGCTCGCCACCACCGATGTTGACGTAGAAGACCTGCATCCGCTCGAGCTCGTCGATTACCCCCATGCACTCGGCCGTCGTCAGCTCGCGCGGGTCGCGCCGGCCCGAGCTCGACAGGCAGTGAATACAGGCCAGGTTGCACGCGTAGGTGAGCTCCCAGGTGAGGCAGATCGGCGCGTCGAGGCCGGTCTCGAGCTCATCGTTCAGCGATCGTGCGTCGTCGGCGCGACGGCGCACGATCGACAGCCGCCGCGTGCCGAAGTGGTAGGCCAGGGCGCCGAAGCGCTCGGGCCTCAGCTCGACCTCTGGATCCAGCCGCGCGGCCCGCTTGAGTTCGGCGGACGTCAATAGACCCCACACATGCCATCGATCGAGACGTCCTCGACCAACAGGTCTTCGACCACGAGCTCCTCGCCGGACGGCTCGGTCGACGCGTCCTCCTCGGGGCCTGGTTCGGGCGTCGTCGGATCGAGCTGCTCAGGGACGATGCTCATACGATTCTCCTCTCCTCGAGGTAGTCGGGCGCGATAATTTAGCACTGCGTGACAAATCTCGCTGACTTGAACTGGGTTCAGGTGGATGGCGCTCCGCGCCGGGCGATGATCGTGCCGCTCGGCTCGCTCGAGCAGCACGGTCCGCACCTGCCGCTCGACACTGACACCCGGATTGCCGTCGCCGTCGCCGCCGCGGCCGCCGCCGGGCGAGAAGAAGTCACGGTCTCGCCGCCGCTCGCGTTCGGAGCCAGCGGCGAGCACAGCGCGTTCCCGGGGACCGTGTCGATCGGCACCGCCGCGTTGACCGAGGTTCTGGTCGAGCTCGGCCGGGACGTGAGCCGGCATTGGGAGGTTCTGCTGTTCGTCAACGCCCACGGCGGAAACCACGACGCGGTCTCGGCGGCGATCGAGCGACTCAAAGCGGAGGGTCGGCGGTGCGGCGTGTACACCGTGGCGTCGCGGAAAGGCGACGCGCACGCCGGCCGCACCGAGACCTCGATGCTGATGCACCTCGATCCGGCGGCGGTGCGCGCCGAGCTCGCCGAGGCGGGGGAGACGCGGCCGATCGCCGAGCTGATCGGATGCCTCCGCGCCAAGGGCGTCCGGTCCGTGAGCCCGAACGGGGTGCTCGGCGATCCCGGAGGCGCGAGCGCGGCCGAGGGGCGCCGGCTGCTCGAACAGGCAACCGCCGACTGCGTGGTGACACTCGACGCGCTGCTGGCCGAGGTGCCGTTTCATGCCTGACGGCCCCGGTCTGGCCGTGATCACCGGCGCCGCCCGCGGGATCGGGGCCGCGGTAGCGACGACACTCGGTGAGCAGGGCTGGTCGCTGCTGCTGATCGACGCGTGCGCGGACCAGGGTGGGATCGAGTACGCGATGCCGGCACCGGCCGACCTCGAACGCGTCGCCGAGCGCTGTGTGGTTGCGGGCGCCGGGGGCACCGACGTACTCCGGGCCGACGTCGGCCGCCCGGAGTTCGCGTCGGTCCTCACGAGCTCGCTTGACGGCAGGACCCCGGCCGCCGCGGTGGCCGCCGCCGGCGTGATCGCGGGGGGACCGGCATGGGGTACGGGTGAGCAGGCGTGGGCCACCCTGATAAATGTCAACTTGCACGGAACCCGCCGCCTCGCGGAGGCGACCGTTCCGGGCATGGTGCAGGCTGGGCGCGGGCGGTTCGTCGCGATCGCGTCGGCCGCGGCTCTGCGCGCGATGCCCCAGCTGGCCGCCTACTCCGCGGCCAAGGCGGCCACGGTCGGGTTCGTCCGCGCGCTGGCGGCCGACCTGGCGGGCACGGGCGTGTCGGCCAATGCCATCTGCCCCGGGTCGACTCGGGGGGTGATGCTCGCGGCGAGTGCCGAGGTCTACGACCTCAGCGGCGAGGAAGAGTTCGCGGGTCAGCACCTGATCCGCAGGCTGATCGAACCGGGCGAGATCGCCGAGACCGTCGGGTGGCTGTGCGGACCGGCGGCATCGGCGCTCACCGGCGCGGTGCTGCCGGTCGACGGCGGATTGACCGCTTGACGCTGGCGGCCGAGACACCGGTTCCGGCCGGTTGGCGGCTGCGGCCCTCTCGTGGTGTGCGATCCTCGCCGGACGGAGAGGTGCTGCTCGGCGGCTCGCCGATGCGGATGATGACGCTGTCCGCTCGCGGCGCGCAGCTCGTCCGAGGCTGGTTGGCCGGCCAGCCCGTGGGTGCCGATGAGGCCGACAGGTTGCTGGCACGGCGGCTGCTCGACGCAGGCCTGGTCCATCCGGAGCCACCGCTCTTGCCGCGCTCCGAGGACGCATGCACGATCGTCGTTCCCGTCTACGGCGACGGCGACCGGCTCGCGCGCTGCCTGGCGCCGCTGGCCGGTGGCCAACACCACGTGGTGGTGGTCGACGACGGCTCTCCCGCCGGCCGCGCGATCGAGGCGGTCGCCGATCGTTTCGGCGCGCGCTACGTGCGTCACGCGGAGAACCGCGGGGCATCCGCCGCACGCAACACGGGCCTCCGGCTCGTCACGACCGAGCTCGTTGCGTTCCTCGACTCCGACTGCATCCCGCCACCGAGGTTCCCGGCCGACCTACTGCCTCACCTCGCCGATCCGGCGGTCGCGCTGGTCGCGCCGCGGATCGTCTCCGCAGGCGCGCGAGCCGGCCGGATCGCCGCGTACGAGCGGTACCACTCGGCGCTCGACATGGGTCCGGACCCGTCGCTCGTCCGCCCCTACAGTTGGGTGTGGTACGTCCCGAGCGCAGCGATGGTCGCGCGCCGCGAGGCGCTCGGCGCCGGCTTCGACGAGGACCTGACGCTGGGGGAGGACGTCGATCTGGTCTGGCGCCTGCACGACGCCGGATGGCAGGTCCGCTACGAGCCGCGGGCCTCGGTGGCGCACGAGGATCGCATCGACCCGATCGCCTGGTACCGGCGCCGCGTCGCGTACAACGAATCTGTGGCGCCGCTGCTCCGCCGCCACCCCGACCGGGTGCCCGCGCTCTTCGTCTCTGGGCAGGCCGCGCTCGGCTGGGGCGCGTGGCTGAGCGGGCGCTGGCCGGTGCTCGCCGGCCTGACGGGACTGCGCGCGCTCCGGCTGTCCCGCACCGTGGCCGGGCGGCTACCCGGCACCAGCACCTGGGCGGCCCGAGCCTCGGCCGAGACCACGCTTCGCGAGGCGCGCGACCTCGGCCGAGCGGTAGCCGGTCCATGGGCGCCGTTCGCATTCGCGGCGATCTGGGCGACGCGACGTCGCGGACTGCTTCGGAGGGTGGCCGCGCTGGTGGCGGTTGTGATCGTCGCCGACTGGGTCGAGGACAGGCCGGCGCTCGATCCGCTCAGCTACGGCGCGCTCCGGCTGGCCGACGAATCCGCGCGCGGCATCGGGATCTGGATCGCGTGTGTGTGCGCGCGGGACTTCAGGGCCCTGGCTCCGAAACGCGCGCCACCACCGAGCCGGCGCTAGTGGCCGCGGTGAGCGCGGCGAGGCCGGCGCCGAGCAGCCGGTAGGCCTGGTCGAGGTTCTCCACGAGGTCGCTCGAGGGGTCATCGACCCACACGAGGAACGCGGCCATCGACGTTCCCAGCGCGGCGTGCGCGACCGTCTGGGGGATGAGATCGTCCGCATCGCACCCGAGCCGAGCGGCGACGAACTCGGCGATCACCGCTCGCCACTCGGCGTACCGGAGTGTCGAGTGCGCCTGGAGCGCCGGCACCCCGGTGATCAGGCGCATCCGGATCCGGAGCTCTGGCAGCTGCTCATCTTCGTAGCGGTTTGACTCGACCACCGCGGCACGGAGCGCCTCATGGAGCGGCTTGTCGGGTCCGGTCGCGTCCAGACAGCGTCTCAGGCGAGCCAGCACCCAGTCAAAGTCGCCCCAAGCCATGTCGTTCTTCGACGCGAAGTAGCGGAACAGCGTGCGACGACTGACTCCGAGCGCGTCGGCGATGTCGTCGACCGTGGTCTCGTCGAACCCGCGCTCGGCGAACATCTCCAGCGCGGTTCGACTGACGGCCCCGCGTGAGGTTCCCGGGGGACGCCCCGGCCGCTGACCGAAGCTCCCGACCACAACGCAGATCCTACGGTGCGCGCTGCTGACTGGCTCGGCGTTTGCCTCAGGTGTTTCGTGGCTCCGGCCTCGTCAGCCGTCCGCCGTGATCCACTCGCGCGCGTCGTCGAGATCGTCGAGCTCGAACGCCTTCACCTCGCCGGGCATCATCCACGTGAACGCGCGCAACGACTTACGCAGCCAATCCGCGTCGCACACCACCGCGATTCGTTCCCAGGCTCTGAAGTGACCGATGCCGAGCTTGGTGTCTTCCCACATCGCGCCGGCCGTGTAGTCGGGAAAGTCGTCGTGGAGTACGTACAGCACTCTCACCTTCCCGTCGGCCGAAGCAGCGCGAGCCGCCTCAACGGCCGGAACGAGCAGGCGTTCGTAGTCTTGCGAGGTGACCTTGCCGTCGGCTTCGACGCCGACGACGTTGCTCGGCAGGTCCGGAATCAGGGTGAGCACTGGCTACCTCCAGGTCCAAGAGGACCCTAATTCCGCGCCTGTCCGTTTCCGTCACCCAAACCGGGTGACGGCATCGGGATCAGCCGCCGCGCGAGGCCCGCGGCCGATACCGCCGCCCACGCGCCCTCGAGCAACAGAAATCCCCATTGGCGCCCGGTCAGCGCGAGCACGGCCAGCAGGCTCGAGCCGGCCAGGTTCGTCGCGAGCGTGATCCGCGAGGATGGCGCCGCGCGACCCGACTGAACCGCGACGAACGCGGACAGAACGGCGAGCGCGCCTGCGAGCTGAAGAAAGCCGGACATGAGGGGACCTCCTGTGCGCGCCGTCGTCACACCGGGTACGGCGCGCCCTCTCGTCCGGGACGGCTCCGTCGGAGCGGTCTGGCATCGATTCTAGGCAGCGGGATCACGACCGCCACGCCGGTCGCGTCGGTCACGGGTGCGAGCCTACGTGGGGCGTCGCATCGCGACCGCGCGAGCGTCCCAGGTCATCTGGGTGAACCCGAATCGTTCGCAACTCGTCAGCGGGCGGACGAAACGTTCGCCGGATTTGTTGCTCGTCACCGCTTTTCTCTACTCTTAGGACGTATTCGTCCACCGCCCGCGGGCCTGGATCGACGTGAGGAGGTGATTGGTTTGCGTAAGTACCGTGGCCGCTTAACTGAGCCGCTCGTGCGCGAGAACGGGACGCTTCGCCCGGCTAGCTGGGATGAGGCGCTCGACTGCGCCGCGGCGGGTCTGTCCCGCGCCCGGGAACAGGACACCACGCGCTCTTTCGGGATGTTCAGCTGCTCGAAGGCCTCGAACGAGGTCAACTTCCTGGCTCAGAAGTTCGTGCGTTCTGTAATGGGGTCGAACAACATCGACTCGTGCAACCGCACTTGACACGCTCCCAGCGTCGTCGGTCTGGCGACGGTGTTTGGTGCGGGCGGCGGCACGTCGTCCTATACAGAGGTCGAACAGACGGATCTGCTGATCCTGTGGGGGTCTAACGCCCGCGAGACGCATCCGATCTTTTTCCACCACGTGCTGAAGGCGGTCCATCGGGGCGCCAGGCTGTTCGTCGTCGATCCGCGGCGGAGCAGCTCGGCGCAGTGGGCCGACACGTGGCTGGGGCTCGACGTCGGGACCGACATCGCGCTCGCCAACACGGTGGCGCGGGAGATCATCCACGCCGGCCTCGCCAACGACAACTTCATCGACCATGCGACCGCGGGCTATGAGGATTTCCGCGCCGCAGTCGAGCCTTGGACGCTCGAGGAGGGCGAGCGCGTCACCGGCGTTCCCGCGGAGACGATTCGCGAGCTCGCGCATGCGTACGCGCGCGCCGATCGGGCGATCCTGTGCTGGACGCTTGGGATCACCGAACACGTCACCGCCGTCGATAACGTCCTGTCGCTGATCAATCTGGCGCTCGTGACCGGTCACGTCGGGCGGTGGGGCTCGGGGCTCAATCCGCTGCGAGGCCAGAACAACGTCCAGGGGGGTGGCGACATGGGCGCGATCCCCAACAAGCTGCCGGGCTTCCAGGACATCGAGAAGAACGACGAGGCGCGGGCCCGATTCGAACAGGCCTGGGGCGCACCGATCGTCCCGAAGTACGGCTGGCATCTGTCGCAGATGTTCGAGGGGATGGAACGCGGCGAGCTGCGGACGCTGTACGTGATGGGCGAGAACCCCGCGCAGTCGGAGGCGGACTCGAAGAAGGCGCTCGAGGCTCTCGAGGGGCTCGATTTCCTGATCGCTCAGGACATCCTGATGACCAAGACGTGCGAGATGGCCGACGTCGTGTTCCCCGCTTCGGCGTCGTGGTGCGAGGTGGACGGAGGGACCGTGACCAACAGCGAGCGACGCGTGCAGCGGATGCGCAAGGCGCTCGATCCGCCCGGGGACGCGCGCGACGACCACTGGATCCTGTCCGAGCTGGCACGCCGTCTCGGCCACGACTGGGGCCAGCCGACGCTCGAGGAGATCTGGGATGAATGCCGTTCGCTCAGCCCGATGCATTGCGGGATGAGCTACCGCCGGCTCGAGGAAATGGGCGGAATCCAATGGCCGTGCCCGAGCGAGGACCACCCGGGCTCGCCGTTCCTCCACGGTCGCTTGTGGGATGAGCCCGCCGGAGAGCCGCTCGCGCCGTTCTCGGTCACAAAATGGGTGCCGCCGATCGACGAGCTCAACGACGAGTTTCCGATCCGGCTCACGACCGGACGGCGTCTCGATTCCTACAACACCGGCGTCCAGTCGAACCTGTACAGCTCGCCGCTTCGTCGCGGCGAGACGCTCGATCTGTGCCCGGAGGACGCCGAGGAGCTCGGGGTGGAACCGGGCGAGATCGTCCGGATCAGGTCTCGTCGCGGTCAGGTCGACGCGCCCGTCCGGCTGGATCAAGGCCTCCGGCCCGGGCTCGCGTTCATGACTTTCCACTTCCCGGACCAGGTCGACGTCAACTTGCTGACGATCGACGCCACCGACCCGAGGTCGGGGACGGCGGAGTTCAAGGCGACCGCGGTGCGGATCGACAAGCTGAACGGCGACACGCACCAGGCCGAGGCGGTCGCCGGCAGCGAGGCGTTGGATTAGGCGTGGACCTCCGGCTCCTTGACGCCGAGGCGACGGCTGACGAACGAGCGGCCGTGGATGCGTTCCTTGGCCCGCCGGTGTCGCATTGGGCGGGCGCCGATCGGGTCGAGAACGGTCACTCGGCACACGGCGGCCACGCGGCTCGAGCGGAGCGCCACCAGCTCCTGCCGACGCTGCATGCGCTTCACGAGCACGCCGGCTGGATCAGCCCGGGCGGTCTCAACTACATCGCGCAGCGTCTCACCATTCCGCCCGCCGACGTGTTCGGCGTGGCCACTTTCTACGCCCTGTTCTCGGTCGAGCCGCGGTCGCCCCGAGTGCTGCACGTGTGCAACGACCTGGCCTGCCGCTGCGCTGGCTCGCAGCAGCTGATCGACGCCCTCACCGAACAGATCGGACCTCAGGGCGCGGACCACGACGGCACCACCTGGCTGCCCAGTCCGTGCCTCGGTCAATGCGACCGAGCGCCGGCCGCGTTCCTGGTCGAAACGGGTCAGAACCCAACCGAACGCGAGATCACCGGCGTCGATACCGGCGGCCTGCTCGAGATCGTGAACGGAGCGACGCCGGCGCCACCGCAATCCACCGTGCCATCCCAGCGCGGGCAGCCCGGCCTGCGTCTGATGCGGCGGATCGGCGTCATTGATCCGGACAGCCTCGATGACTACCGGGCTCACGGGGGCTACCAAGCGCTCCGGCGCGCGTTCGATCTCGGCCCCGACGGCGTCATCCGTGAGGTGCTCGACTCAAAGCTGATGGGACGTGGCGGCGCGGCGTTCCCGACCGGACGGAAGTGGGACGCGGTGGCGCGCCAGCCGCGCCGGCCCCACTACCTGATCTGCAACGCGGACGAGTCGGAGCCCGGGACGTTCAAGGATCGTGTGATCATGGAGGGCGACCCGTTCTCGCTGATCGAGTCGATGACGATCGCCGCCTATGCCACCGGGTGCGAGCGCGGCTACATCTTCATCCGGGGCGAGTACCCGCTGGCCGAACGCCGCCTTCAGGGTGCGCTTGAGCAGGCCCGCGAAAAGTCGCTGCTAGGCGACGACATCCTCGGGCGCGGTGTGTTGCGGTTCGACATCGAGCTGCGCAAGGGCGCGGGCGCGTACATCTGTGGCGAGGAAACGGCCATCTTCGGCTCGATCGAGGGGTACCGCGGCGAGCCGCGCAACAAGCCGCCGTTCCCGGTCGAGCGCGGGCTGTTCGGCCAGCCCACCGTGGTCAACAACGTCGAAACACTGGTCAACGTACTGCCGATCGTGCTCGATGGGGGTCCAGCGTTCGCCGCGATCGGCACCGAGCGCTCGACCGGACCTAAGCTGTTCTCCGTCTCCGGTGCGGTGGTCGAGCCGGGCACGTACGAGGTGCCTTTTGGCACCACGCTCCGTGAGCTCCTCGAGCTCGCTGGCGGGCTGACGCCGGGCGCCAGCCTGCGCGCGGTGCTCCTGGGCGGCGCCGCCGGCAGCTTCGTGACGGCGGATTACCTCGACCTGAAGCTCACCTTCGAGGGCGCACGCGAGGTCCACACGACGCTGGGATCGGGCGTGGTTCTCGTGCTCGACGAGACAGCCGACCTTCACGAACTACTGATGACGATCGCGGGTTTCATGCGCGACGAGAGCTGCGGTCAGTGCGTGCCCTGCCGGGTCGGCACGGTACGCCAGGAGGAAGCGCTCGCCCGGCTGATCTCAGGGCGCACGCGCGGAAGCGTCCAGGACGAGCTGCACCTGATCGCCGAGATCGGCGAGGCGATGCGTGACGCCTCAATCTGTGGTCTGGGACAGACGGCGTCGTCCGCGGTTGAGTCGGCGATCGCGCGGCTGGGGGTATTTGCGAGCAACGGCAATGGAGGAGCGACCGCGTGAACCCGATCCAGCTGTCCATGGCTCCGCCGCAACCGGCGGCACGGCACGTCACGGTCACGATCGATGACCAGCCGGTCGAGGTGCCCGAGGGCTCGACGATCCTCGACGCCTGCCGCAAGATCGGGATTGACACGCCCACGCTCTGCTACGGAGAGACGCTGATGCCGGCCAACGCGTGCCGGATCTGCGTCGTCGAGCTCGAGGGGGCCCGGACGCTGGTGCCGGCGTGCTCGCGCAAGGTCGAGCCCGACATGGTGATCCGCACCAACTCCGACCGCGTGCGCCGCAGCCGCAAGATGGTGATCGAGTTTCTCGCGTCGAGCGTCGACCTGTCGATCACTCCGGCAGCCCAGGACTACCTGGAGCGCTACCACGCCAAGCCCGAACGCTATGGACCGCCCGCGCCCCCCGACCCCGATCGCGACCACAAGCACGCCGGGCATCACGAACGTCCTGACGGACAGACCGCCGCCACCGTGCGCGCGCCGGCGAAGGTCGACAACGAGCTGTACGTGCGCGACTACTCGAAGTGCATCCTCTGTTACAAGTGCGTCGACGCGTGCGGCGAGCAGTACCAGAACACGTTCGCAATCACCGTGGCCGGGCGTGGCTTCGACGCGCGCATCTCCACCGAATATGCGAACCCGCTACCCGACTCGGCGTGCGTGTATTGCGGCAACTGCATCGCGGTGTGCCCGACGGGCGCTCTGATGTTCCGTTCCGAGCACGATCTCCGCGAGGCGGCGACGTGGGATGAGTCGCGCCAGACCGAGACCGACACGATCTGCCCGTATTGCGGGGTTGGATGCAACCTCACCCTGCACGTCCAGGACAACCAGATCGTCAAGGTGACCTCCCCGAACGACCACGACATCACGCGCGGCAATCTGTGCATCAAGGGCCGGTTCGGCTTCCAGCATGTGAACCCGAAGCCCGACCCGCCCGATCGCGCGTGAGCGACAGTCGAGCCGACCCGCTCACGGCGGGGATGATCGCGACCGTCCTCCGCGACGGGGAGCGCGACGAGGTCGCTGTCGAGGAGCCGCTCGAGATCCGGGTCGACGGCGTTCCGCTGACCGTCACGATGCGGACGCCCGGACACGATGAGGAGCTCGCGCTCGGCTTCCTGTATGGCGAGGCTCTGATCCGCGAGCCTCGCCGTGCCGGCCTCACCGACGATTTCGCCGCGAACACGATCGAGGTTCAGGGGCCGCTCGCGCGCGACCCCGGTGAACGGCGTTTCTACACGACCTCGTCGTGCGGCGTGTGCGGCAAGGGAGCGCTCGAAGAGGTGGCGGTTCATGCCGCACTGGCGGAGCCCGGTCCGCAGGTCGACCGGTCGTTGCTGGCCGGGCTTCCAGATCACCTGCGACAGCCCACGTTCGAGCGGACCGGGGGCCTGCACGCCACCGGCCTGTTCAGCGCGGGCGGCGAGCTGCTCATCGTCCGCGAGGACGTCGGTCGTCACAACGCGATGGACAAGGTGATCGGCCGGGCGCTGCTGGACGGCCTCGTGCCGCTGCGGGATTGCGTGCTGTGCGTGAGCGGCCGCCTGTCGTTCGAGCTCGTCCAGAAAGCGGCGGTCGCGGGCGCGCCGATCCTCGTAGGCGTCGGCGCGCCGAGCTCGCTCGCGATCGGGCTCGCCGCCGACCGCGCGATGACGCTCGGCGGATTCGCCCGGCGCGGAAGCATCAACATCTACACGGGCGCCGCCCGCGTACGCGGCTGATCACCTAGGACCCCGAGACGGTAGTCCCTGCCGCCTCGAGATACGCGCCGGCGGCATCCCGGATCCTTCGCTGCTCTCGGGGCGCTTGCTCGCAACTGTCGTTTGAGGCGCGAACCGTTGCAGGGGTCCGCACGTACTACCTGCCAAAGGCGAATCGG
>Ga0335081_10001283_pt1 | contig 40019 bp, 39 predicted proteins | sample Lox_Sample_35_FD_206713 | JGI IMG/M metagenome (GOLD analysis project Ga0335081, IMG submission 206713) | Soil microbial communities from Loxahatchee National Wildlife Refuge, Florida, United States - Lox_Sample_3.5 | ecosystem: Environmental > Terrestrial > Soil > Wetlands | place: USA...
TCGATCGACGGCGATCGGCTCCGCCTCGATGCGCTCGACGGCTAGGTCGCGGGCACGGGCGTCAAGGGAGCGCTCGCGCTGGTGCTCGGCCATCCGCTGCGCCTCGACGGACATCTCGACGTCGACGCGATCGATGCGGCCGGCGTGATCGCTGCCGCGGTCGGCGCGCCGGCGGCGGCGCGTGCGCCGGCCGCATGGTCGCAAGAGCCGTTCGGCCCGGGCCCGCTCGCCGATGTCGATGGGCAGCTTGCCTTCACGATAGCGCGGGCCAGCTTTCTCGCCGGCGTCGCCGGCAATGGGCTGCAAGGGATCGTGCGGTTCGAACCCGCGGCGATCAAGCTGGAAAAGATCGAAGGCCGCGTGGGCGACGGGAGGCTCGCCGCGCAGGCAGAGCTGCGCGCCACGTCATCCGGGTTGTCGGCGAAACTGCAGGTGTCGCTCAACGACGCGGATCTGGCGGCGCTGCTGCCGCGCGGCGCGGCGGCGTCCGGCCGCATTTCGCTGCAATTCGACGCGACCGCGACCGGGTTGAGCCCGGCCGCGCTGATCGGCGCCTTGCAGGGCAAGGGCAGCGCGGCGGGCGAGAATCTGCAGATCGCGGGGCTTGATCCGGCGGCGATCGAGGCCGCCTCGCAGGCCCTCGACCGCGGCGTTCTGCTCGATCCGGTCCGCATCGGCGACATCGTCCGCGCGGCGCTTGCCGGCGGCAGTCTCGATATCCCGGATGCCGGCGGTGCCATCGCGATCGGCGACGGGCGGCTGACCTTCGCGCCGCTGCTGACGCCGGCGCAAGGCGCCGACGTGACGATCAGGGGGAGCTACGACCTCGGCGAGGATTTGCTCGATGTCGGCTTCGACCTCGCCGGCGCGCCGCGACCCGACGCGGCAAACGGCGAGCGCCCGCAGCTTTCGATTTCCTTCAAGGGTCCGTTCGCGGCGCCGCGCCGAAGCGTCGACGTGACGGCGCTCGTCAACTGGCTCACCGCGCGCCGCGTCGAGCAGCAGAACAAGCGGCTCGATGCCGCCGAGCAGGAGGCCAAGCGCATCCAGGCGCAGGAGGCGGAGGCGTTGCGGCGCGCGCAGGAAGATGCCCGGCAGGCGGCGCAAAAGGCCGCGCAACGTGCCGCCGACCAGGGTGCCGCGCCCACCGCGTCGGTTGCGCCCGTGGTCGAGAAGGCGCCGGATCTGCCGCCGGCGATCGAGATCAAGTCGGTGCCGGTCGCCACCACCGTCAAGCCGCGGCGGACACCGCCAAACCGCCGCGCCGCCACCGCACGCCCTGCGGCGGCGCCACTCGTCATCACGCCGCCCGCAGCGCGCTAGAGCGGCGCATGTCCCGCTTGGCTCGAAGTCAGTCGGCCCGCATCGCCGGTTGCGCGCTGCGCACGCCGCCCATGATCTCCCGCGGCGCACCATGCTCGGATTGGTGGCCCGGAATCTGGGCGCGGTAATAGTCGAGGACGAACAGGCGAATCGCCGACGACAGGTTGCCGTGGCGGCGATCGGAATCGATCGTGGAGACGAGGTCGGACAGGGTCATGTCGCGTCCCCCCGCGATCTCCTTCAGGCCTTTCCAGAAGGCGTCTTCGAGGCTCACGCTGGTCTTGTGCCCGGCGATGACGATTGAGCGCTTAACGACCGGCGATTTCATCGACCTTCTCCATTTCCGATCCGGTGGTCATCGACCTCGCGTCGGGCCTTTTGGGCTCGGGCTTTGGCGAGAAGGCGCTCAGCCTTGGGTAACCCGAATTGTGCCCGACGTTCTGCCGCGCGCTGCTCATCCTGCAGTCGTACGGCGCGCTTGCGGGCGCCCCTCAGGTTGATAACTTTCGCCATGTGAATGGTCAATGGTATCCGGATGCATGTGTGTGGGTCGGGACTGACCCACTCATCAGTGTGAATTACGCCGATACCGTGACGGTGGATCATTGGCAAATACCCCTGTTTGCGCTGCATCGGCTGCAGTCGGACCCCCCGGCCCATTGATTCTAGGTCATTCAAATTATCTTGAGCCCAACAGCCCAAGGCGCACAAAGGTTCCGGGCGACCGAGAAAACGCTGGCAGATGCGACCCCTGATGGTTCATTCGCCTTTGTTATCGTTTCGGTTTTTCGCGCGCGGCGCGAACGACCGATTGTTGCTTGCAGCGGTGGGTCGGATCGCCATTGCGGCGCGCTCGGACTCATTGCGATACGACATATGCGACTGGGGAAGGTCAGACCCGTCAAAATATACATAACATGATTGTGATTTTCGCAATCCGCCATCTGCGGCAGCAGGGCTGCGAGGCGGTTGCCCGTACAGGTGGTGAGGCGAGCAAGGTACTAGCGGTGTTGGGAGATCGCAGTTTCGCGATACCGGCGACGCAGATCGTCGGGCCAGCGTTTCTCTCGGCGCTGCGAGTATCGGCGCGGGCGTGCTTATTTCTTCCTGAATCGGTCGAGCCGAACCACTTCGCCGCCGCTTGCGGGCGCTTCGTCCGCCTTGGCGGACGGTTTGGCGTCAGGCGCCGGGTTGGCCGGTGTCGGCAACGCCTGCGTCGGCGCCGGCGTGCGCTCGTGGCGCGCCGGCGGGCGGCGCCCGGCCTTCTTCTCGGCCGCCGGCTCTTCGCTTGCCTCGTCCTCGTCGCCGGGGGCGGAGAACTGCAGGCCGAATTGAACCGATGGGTCGGCGAAACCGGTGATCGCGCGGAACGGAACGACCAGGCGCTCCGCCGCGCCGCTGAATGACAGGCCCACCTCGAACCGGTCCTCGCCGACGATCAGGTCCCAGAACTGATGCTGCAGCACGATGGTCATTTCCTTCGGGTACTGCGCCTTGAGCCGCGGCGACAGGCTGACGCCTTCCGCGCGGGTGTCGAAGGAGATGAAGAAATGGTGCTCGCCCGGCAGGCCCTTAGTGGCCGCGTCGGCAAGCACGGTACGAACGACGGAACGCATCGCGTCCTGGGTGAGGATGTCGTAGCGGATGTAGTCGACCGTCATGGCGCCGCAGTCTAGATCGCTTTTCGATTCGATCGAATGCCCGTTTGCATCATAGATGGCTTGCGGCGCCCGGCCGCAAAAGAGTGGGGGCTTCTGTTGCCAGGTGCCCCCGAACCCCGCCTGACGCTGCTAAGACGCCAGGGCTTCAGATCGGTCTTTCAAGCCGCGTTACGCGGCCAGAGCAACCGGAGCATAGTTGTCGTTGGCAACTATGAAGATGGCCCGATAACGGCGGAACCATGCCGAGCAAAAGCACGCCCTTTACGCCCTCGTCGATCCTGTTTCGCCCCCGCCGAAGCCCAGCGCACGCACGCTCTGGGCTCGGGTGGAGGCGCCGGGTACTGCCCCCGGGTCCGAAAGGTTTATTACGACGGCCATTTATCGCCATATCCGGCTTGCGCCGGCATCCCGAATATAGGCGCTAAGCGTTGACAAAAAAAGAGCAATCCGCGCTGCCCCCGGCCGGGCGGCCGGCACCGGCGCCCACCCCGGCGCAACTGTTCGTCGCCTTCGCGACCATCGCGGGCTGCGGGTTCGGCGGCGTGCTGGCCTGGTCGCGGCGGATCATCGTGCAGCAGCGCGGCTGGCTCAGCCCCGAGGAATTCAACCAGCAGCTTGCCCTCTGCCAGGTGCTGCCCGGCGGCAACATCTTGAATTTCGCCGTCATGTACGGCTGCCGCTGCGCCGGTCTCGCCGGGTCGCTTGCGGCGGTGCTCGGCCTGCTCGGACCGCCGGTGGCGCTGATGATCGTCGCCGGCATGCTCTATCGCGGCTACGGCGACGTGCCGGCCCTGCACGGGGCGTTCGCGAGCCTCGCGGCCGCGGCCGCCGGGCTGCTGCTCGCGACCGCGGCGCAAATGATCGTCGCCAGCGTCAAGGATCGGCTGCGCATCGAGCATGTCGTCGCCGCGCTCACGTTCCTCGCGGTCGGGGTCCTGCGCTGGCCGCAGCTCTCGGCCATTGCCGTCATCGCCCCGCTCGGCATCGGTCTCGCGTGGTGGCGGCGGCGATGAAGGACGATTCGGGCATCTATCTCGCGCTCATCGCGATATTCGCGACGTGCTCGGTGATTGCCGTCGGCGGCGCCACCTCGACGGTTCCGGAAATGCATCGGCAGGCGGTCGACGTCCACCACTGGCTCGGCGACCGCACGTTCAGCGAGCTGTTCGCGATCGCGCAGGCGGCGCCGGGTCCGAACGTGGTGTTCGTTGCCTTGCTCGGCCATTATATAGCTGGCATTCCCGGCGCATTGATTGCGATCGTCGCGATGTGCGTGCCCTCGTGCACGATCGCCTACGGCGCGGCGCGGCTCGTCGATCGCTTCCGCCATGCGCGCTGGCGCATCGTCGTGCAGGCCGGGCTGGTGCCGATCACGGTCGGGCTCGTTGCCTCGAGCGCGCTGATCCTGACGCGGGCGGCCGATCGCGGACCCGCAACCGCGCTGATCACGGCGGCGAGCTTCGCGCTGTGCTACTGGACCCGCGTGACGCCGCTCGTCGCGCTCGCGCTCGCGGCGGGGCTGGGCCTCATGGGGGTCGTGTAGCGTGGCGCGTTGACGTAATCTCGCGGGTGCGACTCACCCCGCAATCCGGAGCGCCATGCGCCAGTATCTCGATCTGATGGAACGCGTCCTCGCGACCGGCGCGGAAAAGCGCGACCGCACCGGCACCGGCACCCTGTCGGTGTTCGGCCATCAGATGCGCTTCGATCTCGCGCACGGGTTCCCGCTCCTCACCACCAAGAAGCTGCACGTCAAGTCGATCATCCACGAGCTGCTCTGGTTCCTCGCCGGCGACACCAACGTCAAGTACCTGAACGACCACGGCGTCACCATCTGGGACGAATGGGCGGACGAGCGCGGCGAGCTCGGGCCGGTCTACGGCCAGCAGTGGCGCTCGTGGCCGGCACCCGACGGCGGCGAGATCGACCAGATCGCCAACGTCGTCGCCATGATCCGGCGCAATCCGGATTCGCGCCGCCTCATCGTCTCGGCCTGGAACCCGGCCGACGTCGACAAGATGGCGCTGCCGCCGTGCCACTGCCTGTTTCAGTTCTACGTCGTCAACGGCCGGCTCTCCTGCCAGCTCTATCAGCGCTCCGCCGACGTCTTTCTCGGCGTGCCGTTCAACATCGCGTCCTACGCGTTGCTCACCATGATGGTCGCGCAGGTGACCGATCTTGCGCCCGGCGAGTTCATCCATACGCTCGGCGACACGCATCTCTACCTGAACCATCTCGAGCAGGCGCGGTTGCAGCTCACGCGGGCGCCGCGCCCGCTGCCGACCATGCGGCTCGCGCCGTCGGCCAAGGACCTGTTCGCCTTCCGCTACGAGGATTTCCTCCTCGAAGGCTACGATCCCCATCCGAGCATCAAGGCGAAGGTCGCGGTGTGACGCGGCGATCCGGCAAGGCGCGATGACCGTCTCGATCCGTTCCGCGCGCCCCGGCGAGGCGGGGCTGGTCTTCGCCTTCGTGCGCGAGCTCGCCGAATACGAGCGCCTGCTCGACGCGGTCGACGCATCCGAGGCAATGCTCGACGCCGCCTTGTTCGGCCGCGATCCGCGCGTCTTTTGCGACATCGCCGAATGGGATGGGGAGCCGGCCGGCTTTGCCCTGTGGTTCGCCAACTTCTCGACCTTTCGCGGCCGGCACGGCATTTATCTCGAGGATCTCTTCGTGCGGCCGCCCTATCGCCGGCGCGGCATCGGCCGGGCGCTGTTTCACCATCTGGCGCGGCATTGCGTCGAGCGCGGCTGGACGCGTTTCGAGTGGGCGGTGCTCGACTGGAACGCGCCGTCGATCGCGTTCTACAAATCGCTCGGCGCCGAATTGCTCGACGACTGGACCGTATGCCGCATCAGCGGCGACGCCTTGACGCGCCTCGCGGCGGCGGGGGCGCGATGATCGAGGTCGTCCTGGTCGCGGCCATCGCCGAGAACGGCGTCATCGGGCGGGCAGGCGGGCTCCCGTGGCGAATCAAGTCGGAGATGCGGCGCTTTCGCGCCATGACCTGGGGCAAGCCCGTGGTGGTCGGACGCAAGACCTACTTGTCGTTCGCCAAGCGGCCGCTGCCGGGGCGCACCAACGTCATCGTCAGCCGATCCGGCGACTTTGCGGCGCCCGGCGCGATCGTCGCGACGACGCTTGCGACGGCGCTCGAGGCGGCGCGCGGCGACGCGCTGCGCCGCGCGAGCGATGCGATCATGGTGCTCGGCGGCGCCGAGATCTATGCGCAGGCCATGCCCCTGGCGGACCGACTGGAGATCACCCATATCCACGCCCAGCCCGCGGGCGACACAGTGTTTCCGGCGATCGATCCGGCGGTCTGGCGCGAGGCGGCGCGAACCATCCATCCGCCGGAGGCGGGCGATGATGCGGGTTACGATGCGGTAACTTACGTCCGCTTTCGCGCCGCAAGCGCGCTTTGCGACCCCGCATAGGCGAGCGAAGCGACGCCGTTCTTTGAACGGCTATTGCGTTGAAAGGTCGGTGCGCCTCTCCTATAACCCGCCCCGAATGATGCAACGGGGTGTCAGCCGCAGCGGCGGCGTCCCAGGAGGACGTGTTCATGCCCTGGAATAATCAAGGCGGCGGGCCGTGGGGCTCGGGCCCCAAGGGCCCGTGGGGATCGGGTCCGCAGTCGTCCGGCCCGACGCCGCCCGATCTCGAGGAGTTTCTCCGCCGCGGCCAGGACAAGCTGCGCTCGGTGATGCCGGGCGGCGGCCTCGGCGGGCGCGGCGTTCTGCTCATCGCGATCCTCGCCATCCTGTTCTGGGTCGGCTCCGGCATCTATTTCGTCCAGCCCGACGAGATCGGCGTGGTGATGCGCTTCGGCCAATACGTGCGCGACGCCAAGCCGGGCGCGAACTATCATCTTCCCTATCCGATCGAGAGCGTGCTCACCCCGAAGGTCACGCGCGTCAATCGCATCGACGTCGGCATGCGCGTGGTCGAGGACACCCGGCGCGGCGGCACCGAGCCGCGCGACGTGCCGGAGGAGAGCCTGATGCTCACCGGCGACGAGAACATCGTCGAGGTCGCGTTCGCGGTGTTCTGGGTGATCAAGCCGGACAAGGGCGCGAGCCAGTACCTGTTCAACATCCAGAATCCGGAAGGCACCGTGAAGGCGGTCGCCGAGGCCGCCATGCGCGAGGCGATCGGCCACGCGAACCTGCAGCCGATCCTCACCACCGCGCGGACGCAGATCGAGGCCCAGGTGCACGACCTCATGCAGAAGATTCTCGACCGCTACGAGGCGGGCATCAATATCACCGAGGTGCAGATGCAGCGGGTCTCGTTTCCCGCGCAGGCGGCCGATGCCTACCGCGAGGTGCAGGCGGCGCGCATCGGCGCCGAGAGCGCGCAGAACCAGGCGCAAGCCTACGCCAACCAGAAGATCCCCGAGGCGCGCGGCCAGGCGGCGCAGATCACCCAGGCGGCGGAAGCCTATCGCGCGCAGACCGTCGCCGAGGCGAAGGGCCAGGCGTCGCGCTTCCTCCAGGTCTACCAGCAATACCTCAAGGCGCCCGATGTCACGCGTCGCCGCATCTACCTCGAGACGATGGAGAAGGTGTTCGCGCGCACCAACAAGATCATCCTCGACACCAATGGCCCGGGCGGCAGCGGCGTCGTGCCTTATCTGCCGCTCACCGAGCCGGCACAGCGGCCGGCGCCGCCGGCCGCGACGACGGGAGGTGGACGATGAGGTTGGGATTTTCCGGCGGCGTTGCCATCGTCGTTGCCCTGGTCGTGCTGATCACGGGCTACAGCTCGCTGTTCACCGTCTACCAGACGCGTCAGGCGCTGGTGGTGCGGCTCGGCAATCCGCTGCGGGTCGAAACGCAGCCCGGATTGCACTTCAAGGTGCCGCTGCTCGACAGCGTCATCTATGTCGACAAGCGCATTCTCGATCTCGAGAACTCGGCGCAGGAAATCCTTGCGTCCGATTCCAAACCGCTGATCGTCGACGCCTTTGCGCGCTATCGCGTGCGCGACGCGCTCAAGTTCTATCAGACGGTGGGCACGACGGAAGGCGCCAACGCGCGGCTCTCGCCGCTGCTCAGCTCGGCGGTGCGGCGCGTGCTCGGCGACGCGACCCTGATCCAGGTGGTGCGCGATCAGCGCGAGGCGTTGATGGCGCGCGTGCGCCAGCAGATGGACGCCGAGGCGCAGAACTTCGGCGTCGAGATCGTCGATGTGCGCATCCGTCGCGCCGATCTGCCGCCGCAGAACAGCGAGGCGGTCTACAAGCGCATGCAGACCGATCGCGAGCGCGAGGCGCAGGAATTCCGCTCGGAGGGCACCCAGAAGGCGCAGGAGATTCGCGCCAAGGCCGACCGCGAGGCGACCGTGATCGTCGCCGAGGCGACCTCGAAGGGCGAGCAGACGCGCGGCGAGGGGGACGCCGAGCGCAATCGCATCTTCGCGGAGGCCTACGGCAAGGATCCCGACTTCTTCGCCTTCTACCGCTCGATGCAGGCCTACGAGACGGGCCTGCAGCAAGGCGATACGCGGCTGGTGATCAGGCCGGACTCCGAGTTCTTCCGCTACTTCTCCAATCCGAACGGCAAGGTCAACGGGCCGTCCGGCGCCCCGGCCGCGAGCCCCGCGCCGCCCGCGGCGCCGACGGCTGCGCGCTGAACGCGCCGGCGCGCGGCGCGGGCGTTGCCTTTCCATGCGCGACCTCGTCGTCGCCCTCGGGCTCGTTTTCGTGATCGAGGGCATCGCCTTTGCGGCCTTTCCGGGCGCCGCCAAGCGCGCGGTGACGAATGTGCTGGAAACGCCCGACGCGGTGCTCCGCCGCATCGGATTGGCGAGCGCGGTCGTCGGCGTGGTGCTGGTTTGGCTGATCCGTGGTTGAGCCGGACCGCGCCGGCGGGGCTCACGCAGCTTTGTTGGGTTACCCAGGTAGCGGCATCGCGCGCTGCCCAAACGGCAGGAAAGCTGCTATTTTCTTGCGCGCGGCGGGACCGCGGGCTTGCGCCGGCATGCCGCAGGCCGCTATTCCGCCTCAATCCGTTTCTAACCGCGCTCGGTTGGACTTTTGTCGGTCGCATTTTTCACGGCGAAGCGGTGTACGATCGCCGGAAAATGCCGCGGTGCCGCACGCGCGGCCGGGCAAGCGTCGCGACCGGGCCCTGCGAGGAGAGATCAAGACCATGGACGGCGTCATGACCCACCTGGGGAATTCCGTGCGGCGCGCCGCGTTCGCCGCGGTTGCCGCAACGGTCGTTCTGCTGCCGGCCGCCGCCGGCCCCGCCTGGGCGCGCGGCCCGGAAGCCATCTCGGACGTCGCCGAGAAGGTGATCGACGCCGTCGTCAACATCTCGACGTCGCAGAACGTCGCCGGACACGGCACCGCGATGCCGAAATTGCCGCCGGGCTCGCCGTTCGAGGAATTCTTCGACGAGTTCTTCAAGAACCATCATCCGCCGGGCGACAACAACCAGGGCAACGAGCACCAGGCGCGGCGCGTCAACTCGCTCGGCTCGGGCTTCATCATCGACCCGAGCGGCCTCGTGGTCACCAACAATCACGTGATCGCCGACGCCGACGAGATCAGCGTCATCCTCAACGACGGCACTCGGCTCAAGGCGACGTTGGTCGGCCGCGACCAGAAGACCGATCTCGCGCTGCTGCGCGTCAAGCCCGACAAGCCGCTCAAGTTCGTCAAGTTCGGCGACAGCGACAAGCTGCGGCTGGGCGAATGGGTGGTGGCGATCGGCAATCCGTTCAGCCTCGGCGGCACCGTGACGGCCGGCATCGTGTCGGCGCGCAATCGCGACATCAATTCGGGGCCCTACGACAACTACATCCAGACCGACGCCGCCATCAATCGCGGCAATTCGGGCGGACCGCTGTTCAACCTCGACGGCGACGTCGTCGGCATCAACACGGCGATCATCTCGCCGACCGGCGGCTCGATCGGCATCGGCTTCTCGGTCCCCTCCAAGACCGCCATTCCGGTGATCGACCAGCTGCGCCAGTTCGGCGAGACCCGCCGCGGCTGGCTCGGCGTCAAGATCCAGCAGGTGACCGACGAGATCGCCGAGACGCTCAACATCCATCCGGCACACGGCGCGCTCGTCGCCGGCGTCGACGAGCGCGGCCCGGCGAAGCCGGGCGGCATCGAGGCGGGCGACGTGATCGTCAAGTTCGACGGCAAGGACATCAAGGAGATGCACGACCTGCCGCGCGTCGTCGCCGACACCCCGGTGGGCAAGGTCGTCGAGGTCGTGGTGGTGCGCAAGGGCCAGGAAGTGACCAAGACGGTCACGCTCGGCCGCCTCGAGGACAGCGACAAGCTCGCCGCGGTGACGCCCAGCAAGAAGGACGCGCCGGCGGAGGAGAAGACCGTCGTGCAGAAGGCGCTCGGGCTCGACCTCGCCGACATGAGCGACGGCCTGCGCAAGCGCTACAAGATCAAGGACACCGTGAACGGCGTGGTGATCACCGGCGTCGACGCCAATTCGGCCGCGTCGGAGAAGCGCCTGTCGCCGGGCGACGTCATCGTCGAGGTGGCGCAGGAGGAGGTCAAGACCGCGGCCGACCTGCAGAAGCGGGTCGATGCGCTCAAGAAGGACGGACGCAAGGCCGCCCTGCTGCTGGTCTCGAGCGCGGACGGCGAACTGCGCTTCGTCGCGCTGAGCCTCAATTGAGTCGTAGGGTGGGCAAAGCCGCGCAGCGGCGTGCCCACGCGGTCGCGGCGGTGGGCACGCTTCGCTTTGCCCACCCTACGATTTTCTCGCGTCAGTCCAGCACGTGGCTGACCATGCCGTCGGCGAGCTTCGGCTCGAACCAGGTCGACTTGGGCGGCATGATGCCGCCCGCATCCGCCACCGCCATCAGGTCGGCCATCTGCGTCGGATAGAGCGCGAAGGCGACTGCCATCTCGCCGGAGGCGACACGGCGCTCCAGCTCGCCGAGCCCGCGGCCGCCGCCGACGAAGTCGATTCTCTTGTCCGTGCGCGGATCCGTGATGCCGAACAGCGGCTCGATCACGTTGTGGGCGAGCAGCGTGATCGGCAGGCGGCCGATCGGATCGTCGGTGGGCACCGCCTCGGCCGGCAGCTTGAGCCGGTACCAGCGGCCGGCGAGGCGCATGCCGAACTCGGCCGCGCTGGTCGGCCGCACCGGGGTGTCGGACGCTTCCACCGTCATGCGCTTGCGCAATTCGGCGAGCAGCTGCGCCGGGGTGCGGCCGTTGAGGTCGCGGATCACCCGGTTGTAGTCGAGAATGGTCATCTCGTGGTGGGGAAACAGCACGGACAGGAAATAGCGGTGCGAGCCCGCGCGCGTGCCGCGCCCGTCCGCGACCCGCGCCGCCGCGGCCGAGCGATGGTGCCCGTCGGCGATATAGACCGCCGGCAGCTTGTCGAACGCGCGCGTGAGCGCGGCGATCGCCTCGTCGTCGTCGATCACCCACAGCTGATGGCGCACGCCGTCGTCGGCGGTGACGTCGACCGCGGGGGTGCGCGCCGCCGCGCGCCCGAGGATCGCGTCGATGTCGGGCGCCGCCGGATAGGCGATCATCACCGGGCCGGTTTGCGCCTCGACCGCCTCGATCTGCCGCACGCGATCGTCTTCCTTCTCCGGGGTCGTCAGCTCGTGCTTGCGGATGCGATTGTCGGCGTAGTCGGCAAGCGACGCGATCGCGGCCAATCCGGTCTGCTGGTGGCTGCGCCAGGTCAGGCGATAGACGTAGTAGCACGGCTTGTCGTCGCGCATGAGGATGCCCGACGTGATCATGCGGTCGAGCGTCTCGGCCGCCTTGGCGTAGACGGCGCGGTCATGCGGATCGATGCCGGGGCCGAGATCGATCTCGGGCCGGGAGATATGGAGAAAGCTCCACGGCTTGTCCTTGGCCCGCTCGCGCGCCTCGGCGGCGGAGAGCACGTCGTAGGGCGGCGCCAGGACTTCTGCCGCCCGTCCCTCGGCTGGACGCAAGGCGCGGAACGGCTGGATGAGCGTCAAGATTTCTCTCCAATGGAGACAATGTGGACGATTGATGGATGATGGTTTAGCGCATGTGCGGTCGTGGTGGCTACGCCCCCGCCGGCAAATCCATGCTAGCGCATGTTCCGGCGAAAGCCTGGCCCCGACTTGATCGGGGGTGGACGCCGGTTCGCCGACAAGAACATGCGCCAAATTACGCTCTGGCGCATTCAGATGTCACGAATTGAATGTTCCATGCCGGACGCTGCCCAGAGCCGAGACATGAATCGCCGCCGGCCCGTGCTTATCGCCGGTCCGACGGCGAGCGGCAAGTCGGCGCTCGCGCTTGCGCTGGCCGAGCGGATCGGCGGCATCGTCGTCAACGCGGATTCGATGCAGGTCTATCGTGATCTCAGGATGATCACGGCGCGACCCACGCCGGCCGAGGAGGCACGCGTGCCGCATCGCCTCTATGGCCATGTCGATGCGGCGGTCAACTACTCCGTCGGCCAATACGTGGCCGATGCGGCCGGCGCGCTCGACGAGGCCCGGCGCAGCGGCAAGCCGGCGATCTTCGTCGGCGGGACTGGTCTTTATTTCAAGGCATTGACCGCCGGCCTCGCGGCGGTGCCGCCGATCCCGGCCGACATCCGCGCCGCCGTGCGGGCGCGGCTCGAGCAAGGCGGCGCTGCGGCGCTGCACGCCGAGCTGCAGCGCCGCGATCCGCGCGCCGCCGCCCGCCTCAACGTCAACGACCGCACCAGGATCGCGCGCGCGCTCGAAGTTTTCGCTGCCACCGGCCGCTCGATCCTCGATTGGCAGAGCGAGGGAATGCCCGCCTTGCTCGATCCCGCCACGCCGCGTGTCTTCATCGCGCCCGATCGTGCGACGCTCTATGCCCGCATCGACACGCGCTTCGATGCGATGCTTGCCGCCGGGGCGCTCGACGAGGTGCGGAAGCTTGCGGCGCGCAAGCTCGATCCGCTGCTGCCGGCGATGAAGGCGCACGGCGTGCCGTGGCTGATCCGGCATCTCGCGGGCGAGATCACGCTCGACGAGGCGGCGCGCCGCGCCAAGCTCGACACGCGCCACTACGCCAAGCGCCAGTTCACCTGGTTTCGCCATCAGCTCGGCGACTGGCCGCGGGTGCCGCCGGAGGCGGCGCTCGAGGAGCTGATCGGCGCACTCGCGCGCTGAGGCCGGCGCGCCGCGCGGGCGAGCGCCGCCGCGACGAGCCCGGCGATCAGCACCCACCACGCCGGGCGCAAGCCGGGCCCCGCATCGAGGTTGGCGCGCAGAATGCGCCAAGGATCGACGCCCGTCGCCGCCGCGTGCCACGCGGCTTCGCCGAGCGCGGTGAGCGCGGCGGTCGCGACCGCGAGGCCGACGAGCGTGTCCGGCCCGACCTCGCGGCGCCGCTGCAAGAGCCGATAGCCCGCGAGCCAGGCGAGCAGCCCCGCCATCAGCATCGGCTCGGCGGTATCGGTGGGCGAGCGCAGGAGGAAATGGACGATCGACAGGAGTGCCGTCGGGTGCACGAGCTGGTGCAACCGGTTCCATTGCGCGCTGCCGAGCCGGCGCACGGCGCCGTCCCGGGAAGTGGCGGCGAGCGGGATGAGCCCCGCAAGCGCGACTGCGCCGATCGTCAGATAGCGGCGCAAGACGATCTCGCTCGCGACGCGGCCAAGGTCGAGACCCTGGTCGAGCGCGTAGAGGCCGAGATGAAGCACCGCATAGGCGAACGCCGCGAGCCCGAGCGTGCGGCGGGCGAGGACCAGGCGCGGCGCCGCCAGGATGCGGCGCGCGGGCGTCGCCGCGAGCGTCGCGAGCAGCAGCCAGAGGGCCCAGTCGCCGGTAAGGTTGATCGCCGCATTGACCGGCCGCGCGCCGAGCTTACGGTCGATGGCAAGCCCGCAAAGCCAGAGGATGGGCGCGAGCGCCGTCGCGAGGGCCGCGAGCTTCACGGTCGACCAACCGCCTGATCGAGCTTGCCGCAATCCCATACCCCCGGTTCTAGCCTCGCTGCTGGGCAAGATAGGGCGTTTGCCGGCCCGTAAGGGCAAAAATGCCGCTTGCGCGGCTTGTTGGCGGGCGAATCCGCCGCAGATCGGCCCTTCGGGGTGGTTTTTCGCTTGACGCCGCGGCGCAGCATCGGTAGGGTCGCGCAACATTCGAGCCAGAAGAGCGTAGAAATGCGCAATTTTATTATCGTACTTAGGGAGCGCATCGCCGGGGGCGGCTGAGGCTGTCCGCGAATGGTGGCGATGCGCGAACAGGGGCCTTCGAGCCCCTTTTTGATTCCCGGAACGCAAGCCCAGCCAAGACGACCAGTTCAGACGAGTGGAGCAAGCCATGACAGAGATGACCGGCGCCGAAATGGTGATCGAGGCGCTCGCCGATCAGGGAGCCGAGCACATCTTCGGCTATCCGGGCGGCGCGGTGCTGCCGATCTACGATGCGCTCTTCCAGCAGGACAAGGTCCGCCACATCCTGGTGCGCCACGAGCAGGGGGCGGTGCATGCCGCGGAAGGCTATGCGCGCTCGACCGGCAAGGTCGGCTGCGTGCTGGTGACGTCGGGTCCGGGCGCGACCAATGCGGTCACCGGGCTCACCGATGCGCTCATGGACTCGATCCCGCTCGTCTGCATCACCGGGCAGGTGCCGACGCATCTGATCGGCAACGACGCTTTCCAGGAATGCGACACGGTCGGCATCACCCGCCCGTGCACCAAGCACAACTATCTGGTCAAAAGCATCGCCGACCTGCCGCGCGTGCTGCACGAGGCGTTCTACGTGGCAAAGAGCGGCCGGCCCGGCCCGGTCGTCGTCGACATCCCCAAGGACATCCAGTTCGCCAAGGGCGACTACTTCAAGCCGAAGGAATTTCCCCACCAGGGCTATCAGCCCAAGCTCAAGGGCGACCTCGCCAAGATCAAGGCCGCAGTCGAGATGATGCGCACCGCCAGGCGTCCGGTCTTCTACACCGGCGGCGGCGTGATCAATTCCGGCCCGGCGGCGAGCCACCTGCTGCGCGAGCTGGTGAAGCTCTCGGGCTTCCCGATCACCTCGACCCTGCTCGGCCTGGGCGCGTTTCCGGCCGCCGATCCGCAATGGCTCGGCATGCTCGGCATGCACGGCACCTACGAGGCCAACATGGCGATGCACGATTGCGATCTCATGATCTGCATCGGCGCGCGCTTCGACGACCGCATCACCGGGCGGGTCGATGCCTTCTCGCCCGGCTCGAAGAAGATCCATGTCGACATCGATCCCTCCTCGATCAACAAGAACGTCAAGGCCGATCTCGGCATCATCGGCGATTGCGCCCACGTGCTCGAGGACATGGTGCGGCTGTGGCGCACCGGCTCGGTGACGCCGGACAAGCCCGCGCTGGCGGGCTGGTGGAAGGAGATCGGCCGCTGGCGCGCGCGCAAGAGCCTCGCGTACCGGCCGTCGAACGAGCTGATCAAGCCGCAATATGCCATCCAGCGGCTCTACGAGCTGACCAAGGACCGCGACGTCTACATCACGACCGAGGTCGGCCAGCACCAGATGTGGGCGGCGCAGTTCTTTCATTTCGAGGAGCCGAACCGCTGGATGACCTCCGGCGGGCTCGGCACCATGGGCTACGGCCTGCCGGCCTCGGTCGGCGTGCAGCTCGCGCATCCGAAGTCGCTCGTCATCGACATCGCCGGCGAGGCCTCGGTGCTGATGACCATGCAGGAAATGTCGACCGCCGTGCAGTACCGGCTGCCGATCAAGATCTTCATCCTCAACAACCAGTACATGGGCATGGTGCGCCAGTGGCAGGAGCTCCTGCACGGCGGGCGCTATTCCGAGAGCTACACGGCGGCGCTGCCGGACTTCGTCAAGCTCGCCGAGGCCTATCATGCGGTCGGCATCCGCTGCGACAAGCCGGGCGACCTCGACCACGCGATCCGCGAGATGATCGACGTCGACAAGCCGGTGATCTTCGACTGCGTGGTCGACCAGAACGAGAACTGCTTCCCGATGATCCCATCGGGCCGCGCCCACAACGAGATGATCCTGGGCGATGCGGCCGTGAAGCTCGAGGACGCCGTCACCGAGGAAGGCAAGGTGATGGTTTAGGCCCATCCACACCGTCATGGCCGGGCATAGCCGTTCGAAGAACGGCGTTGCTTCGCTCGCCTATGTCCCGGCCATCCACGTCTTTGCAATTTGCCAAGGAAGACGTGGATGCCCGCATTCGCGGGCATGACGGCGTGAGGTTTCCCAGGAGTATTTCCGTGAGTGATCCAGCGACTACGACGCATTATCCCGCCGCGACCGTGCACGAGCGCGCGGAAAGCCATACCCTGTCGGTCATCGTCGACAACGAGCCCGGCGTGCTCGCCCGCGTGATCGGCCTCTTCTCCGGGCGCGGCTACAATATCGAGAGCCTGACCGTCTCCGAGACCGAGCACCTCAAGCATCTCTCCCGCATCACCATCGTGACGCGCGGCACGCCCATGGTGATCGAGCAGATCAAGAACCAGCTCGACCGCCTCGTGCCGGTGCATCGCGTGGTCGATATGACGGTCGCGGGGCCGGCGATCGAGCGCGAGCTCGCCATGGTCAAGGTGCGCGGCAAGGGCGATCACCGGGTCGAGGCGCTGCGCCTCGCCGACGCGTTCCGCGCGCGGGTGATCGACGCGACCGTCGAGAGCTTCGTGTTCGAGATCACCGGCGCGACCGAGAAGATCGACCAGTTCGTCAGCCTGATGCTGCCGCTCGGCCTGGTCGAGGTCTCGCGCACCGGCGTGGTGGCGATCAGCCGCGGCCCGGAGGGGATGGATCCCCGATAGGGATAGACACGATTTGGTCTGTGATATACATTGTATATCCAAAGAGACGCGGTCCATGAAAGTGAAGCTTGCAAAATGGGGTAACAGCCTCGGACTGCGGTTGCCGAAGGCCGCGGTCGAGGCGACAGGGTTGGAGCCTGGCGCGGAGGTCGATGTGATCGTCGATGGTCGCGATCTCCGGGTTCGGCAGTCCCTGCCGATCAAGCGCTACCGGCTGGCCGATCTCGTGGCCGAAATGAAGCGGCTCGGACCGGAAAACCAGCCGCCGCTCGTCGCGTGGGGGCCGGACGTCGGTGCAGAGATCATCGACGATGGCTATTCCCGCGGTGAGATCTCGCCTCGGACCATCGGGAACAAGAAACGTGCTCCCCGAGGTCGGTGATGTCGTGTGGGTCGAGCTTGACCCGGTGAAAGGAAGCGAGCAGGCCGGCCGTCGTCCCGCGCTGGTCCTGTCCGATGCGACCTATCACGCCTTCTCGAAGCGCGCGGTCATTTGCCCGATCACATCCGCCGCACGACCGTGGCCTTTCAACGTCGTCCTTCCCGCGGACCTGAAGACAACGGGGGTGGTGCTGGTCGATCAGGTCCGTACAATCGATCGGACCGAGCGCATGTTCGCCTTGATCGAGCGCGCACCGACCGAAGTGCTGGCAGAAGTGCGGGGCAAGCTCGCCGCTCTGCTCGGCTTCGATCTCGACGTGTCGCCTGATCCGCAGCGATGAAAGCAAACCCGCCGGGCTTGCCGCGGCGATCCATTGAACCTAGAAGCACCACCACAAACCGGGGGCCGATTACCGGCCGAGTAGGGGTAAGAACCATGCGTGTCTATTACGATCGCGACGCCGATCTCAATCTCGTCAAGGGCAAGAAGGTCGCCATCATCGGCTATGGCAGCCAGGGCCACGCCCACGCGCTCAACCTGCGCGATTCCGGCGTCAAGGAGGTCGCGGTCGCGCTGCGCAAGGGCTCGGCCGGCGTCAAGAAGGCCGAGAACGAGAAGTTCAAGGTGCTCGAGGTGGCCGAGGCCGCCAAGTGGGCGGACGTGATGATGATGCTCACGCCCGACGAGCTGCAGGGCGACATCTATCGCGACCATCTCCACGCCAACATGAAGCAGGGCGCGGCGCTGATGTTCGCGCACGGCCTCAACGTGCATTTCAACCTGATCGAGCCGCGCGCCGATCTCGACGTGCTGATGATCGCGCCCAAGGGCCCCGGCCACACGGTGCGCTCGGAATATCAGCGCGGCGCCGGCGTGCCCTGCCTGCTCGCGATCCACCGCGACGCCTCCGGCAACGCGCATGATCTTGGCCTCTCCTACGGCTCGGCGATCGGCGGCGGCCGCGCCGGCATCATCGAGACGACGTTCAAGGAGGAGTGCGAGACCGACCTGTTCGGCGAGCAGAGCGTGCTGTGCGGCGGCGTGGTCGAGCTGATGAAGGCGGGCTTCGACACCCTGGTCGAGGCCGGCTACGCGCCCGAGATGGCCTATTTCGAGTGCATCCACGAGATGAAGCTGATCGTCGATCTCATCTACGAGGGCGGCATCGCCAACATGAATTACTCGGTGTCGAACACCGCCGAATATGGCGAGTACGTCTCGGGTCCGCGCGTGATCACCCAGGAGACCCGCGCCGAGATGAAGCGCATCCTCGCCGACATCCAGTCGGGCCGCTTCACCAAGGACTGGATGCTGGAGAACAAGGTCAACCAGACCTCGTTCAAGGCGACGCGCGCCAAGCTCGCGCAGCACCCGGCCGAGCAGGTCGGCGCCAAGCTGCGCGAGATGATGCCGTGGATCAAGCAGCGCGCGCTGGTCGACAAGAGCCGCAATTGAGGCGCCGGCTCTGGCAATGACGCACCACGTTTCCTCGTCATGGCCGGGCTCGTCCCGGCCATCCACGTCTTGCTGAGCAGCGGCAAGAAAGACGTGGATGCCCGCCTTCGCGGGCATGACGGGACCGCGTAGCGGGTCTCGCGGTGTCTCTCGACCGACCCGAAATCTCCGAACTTCTCGCCCGCGCGCGCGAGATCGCGGGCATCGCGCGCGAGCGCGCGCGGCAGACCGAAACGGCGCGCCGCGTCGGCGAGGACATGATCGCGCGCATGCGGGCGGCGGATCTGTTTCGCGTCCTGCAGCCGCAAGCCTATGGCGGGTTCGAATACGGTTTCGAGGTGTTCGGCGAGATCGAGGCGACGCTCGCGAGCGGCTGCGGCTCGACCGGCTGGGTCTACGGCCTGCTCGCCTCGCATCAGTGGCTGATCGCCTGTTTCGCCAAGGAGGCGCAGGACGAGGTCTGGCGCCAGCCGGACGCGCTCGCGGCCGGCACCTATGCGCCGGTCGCGCAGGCCGACGCCGTGGCGGGCGGCTACCTCGTGTCCGGATCGGGCAGCTTCTGCAGCGGCTGCGACAACGCGCAGTGGCAGCTCCTCGGCGGCATGATCCCGCAGCCGCACGGGCCGCCGCGGCCCGGGTTCTTTCTGCTGCGCACCGCCGACATCGCGATCGACGATGACTGGCACACGATGGGGCTCGCCGGCACCGGCAGCAAGCGCATCGTCGCGCAACGCGCCTTCGTGCCGATGCATCGCGCGATCGCGTTCGCGGAGCTCGCCGACGCCACGGCGCCGGGCATGCGCGCGAACGGCAATCCGCTCTACCGGCAGTCGTTCCTCGCCGTGCTGCCGGTCACCATCGTCTCCCCGGTGCTCGGCATGGCGGAGGGCGCGCTCGCGGCGTTTCTCGACGAGGCGAAGGCGCGCACCACGCGCGGCGCGGTGGCCGGCGGGAATCGCAAGATGGCGGAGCTCGCCACGGTCCAGCTTCGCGTCGCCGAGGCGTCGGCGTGCATCGATGCGGCGCGGCTGATGATGTTTCGCGATCTGGCCGAGGCGGCCGCGCTGGCCGCGCGCGGCGAGCCGGTCGGCATCGATGTGCGGCTGCGCAATCGTCGCGATCAGGCGTTCTGCGTGCGGCTCGCGATCCAGGCGATCGACGCGCTCTTCCTCGCGGCCGGCGGGCAGGGGCTCTTTCTCGATCACCCGATCCAGCGCTTCTGGCGCGACGCGCACGCGGCCGCCGCGCACATCAGCCTCAACTGGGATGCGACCGGCAGCATGTACGGACAATACCTGCTCGGCCTCGACCCGCGCGGTCAGTACTGAATCGTGCGCCGCCGCTCGCCGATGTTTCGCCAAGCGACGCCGAACGCACCGCAAAGGGTCCTCGCTGTAAAGTTTTCGTGACGTGGTGTCTTGAAGGCGGCTTTCAGGTATCCCGCATGTTGTGTCGCTCGTTGGGGCTAGCGCATGTTCCGGCGAAGTGGACGCCGGTTCGCCGACAAGAACATGCGCCAAATAAAGAAAAACTGGAGCATGTTCCGATTCCAAAGGAACGGAACATGCTCTAATCGGCTGAGCACGCGACCGGGCACGCGGACTGACAGTCCTTCCGCGCGTTCCGCAATGTCGCTACCATCCGTCGGCGGTTCAGGCTCCATCCGCGGAACCGGACGGCATCAATCGGCGGGAGCGGGAGCTGCCCATGTTCAAGCGAGCATCCATCAATCGCGCATCCATCTACGTGCTGTTCGCGCTGCTGACGCTTGCCGGCGCCGCGCCGGGCTATGCCCAGTCGGCCGATCTCATCGTCGAAAAGAAGGTCTTCGAGCTGCCGAGCTACACCACCGTCGCGGGCGCCACCATCAGGAACGTGCGGGTCGGCTGGGAGGCGGCGGGCACGCTCAATGCCGACCGGTCGAATGCCATCCTGATCACGCATTTCTTCTCGGGCACCAGCCATGCCTTCGGCCGATACAACGCAAGCGACAAGGTCCCCGGCTACTGGGACAGCCTGATCGGGCCCGGCAAGCTGATCGACACCAACAAGTACTACGTCATTTCCTCCGACACCCTGGTGAACCTCAACGTCAAGGCGCCGAATGTCGTCACCACGGGGCCGGCGAGCATCGATCCCGACACCGGCAAGCCGTACGGAATGCGTTTTCCCGTGGTCAGCATCCGCGACTTCGTGCGCGTGCAGAAGGCGCTGATCGACAGCCTCGGCATCAAGAAGCTCCATGCCGTGATGGGCGCATCGATGGGCGGCCTGCAGGCCTATGAATGGGCGGCGAGCTATCCCGACAGCGTCGAGCGCATCATTTCGATCATCGCGTCGACCGGCGGCGATGCGTTCCTCATCGGCTGGCTCGATGCCTGGGCGGCGCCGATCCGTCTCGATCCCAAATGGAACGGCGGCGACTATTACGACAAGAAGGCGCCGCTCGACGGGCTCAAATTATCGATCGAGCTGATCACGCTGCAGGCGGAGCAGTATGAATGGGCGGCGAAGGCCTTCGGCACCGCGCCGGCGGAGGCGGACAAGGATCCGGCACAGGCCTTCGGCAACCGCTTCAAGATCGAGGCCGCGCTCGACGCGGTCGCCGCCAGCCGCGCGGCCACGTCGGATGCCAACAGCCTGCTCTATCTGGTGAAGGCGAACCAGCTTGCCAATACGGATCCACGCCGGATCAAGGTCCCGACGCTGATCCTCTACACGCCGACCGATCTCATCTTCTTTCCCCCGTCGATCGAGGCGACCGCGCGGGCGATCGCCGCCTCGGGAACGCACGTCGAAACGGCGCAGCTCGTCGGCCCGAACGGACACCTCAACGGCGTGCTCGCCGTCGCCCAGGCGGCCGACAAGATCAAGGCGTTCCTGGCGCGGTGACTGCGCTCAGGCGCGTGTGACTGCGATCAAGGCTTGCTCGGCGCGGCCCGTCACATTTTCGTGACGCGTCCTTCTCGGAATGGCGGCCCGTGCCTTTCCGCATCCTGTTCGTTTCGCCATTGATCCACGGCACGATTGATTCTTCACGCAAATCCCTTGCCCACCTGCGGCGCGTGGGCAGAGGCCAAATGTACCTCCAGGGACGCGCGGGGTTCAGCGAGTCTTGCCAGCGCTCACCGCTCGGCTAGCATCGCAACCACTGGTGGACGCCGCGCTTTTTGGTTTCCCACCGCAACTATTCGCTAGCGACAAAAAAATCTGGCCGGCCGAGGTCATCGCCATCATCCATGCCTGATGGCGATCGGCCGGCCGCCGAATTCCGGCGACGTCACGGCAGCTGACGGGCGGCACTCCGTGATTTGCGCGAACACCGCCATCGGAGGAACGCATGCTCAGCATACGTGTGAACGGACAACAACACAGCTTCGACGGCGACACGTCGATGCCGCTGATGTGGTACCTGCGCGACGAGCTCGGCTTGACCGGAACGAAGTTCGGTTGCGGCGTCGCGCTGTGCGGCGCCTGCACGGTTCACCTCGACGGCGAGGCGGTGCGTTCCTGCAGCATCGCGTTGTCGGACGTCGCCGGCAAATCGATCGTCACCATCGAGGGTCTCGACCCCAAGGGCGAGCACCCCGTTCAGGTGGCCTGGCGCAATGTCAGCGTGCCGCAATGCGGCTACTGCCAGGCCGGCCAGATCATGCAGGCCGCGGCCTTGCTGGCGAAGACCCCGGCGCCGACCGACAAGCAGATCGACGAGGCCATGTACGGCAACATCTGTCGCTGCGGCTGCTATCAGCGCATCCATGTCGCGGTTCGCAACGCGTCGAAGGGAGCCTGACATGACCCATCATCGCAATCAGCACGACGTTGCGATCGCCAACGTCAGCCGGCGCAACCTGCTCAAGGGCGTGGCCGGCACCGGCGCTTTCGTTCTCGCCGCCCAGTTCCCCGCCATCCGCTCGGCCATGGCCTATGCCACCGGCGCCGACAAGATGCCGCACGGCGTGGTGACCAACCCGCACGTCTTCGTGTCCATCGCCAAGGACGGCATCGTCTCGATCGTGGCGCACCGCGCCGAGATGGGCAACGGCGCCGCGCGCACGTCGCTGCCGATGATCGTTGCCGACGAGCTCGATGCCGATTGGAAGCGCGTGCGCGTCGTCCAGTCGCCGGGCGACGAGGAGACCTACGGCAACCAGGATACCGACGGCTCGCGCAGCGTGCGCCACTTCATCCAGCCGATGCGGCAGATCGGCGCCGGCGCGCGCAAGATGCTGGAGATCGCGGCGGCCAAGCAGTGGGGCGTCGACCCCAAGGACGTCGTCGCGCGCTTCCATGAGGTCGTGCATACGCCGTCCGGCCGCAAGCTCGGATATGGCGATCTCGCCGAGGCCGCCGCGGCCTTGCCGGTGCCCGCGCTCGCCACGCTGCAGCTGAAGAAGCCCGCCGACTTCCGCTATATCGGCAAGGGCGACGTGACCATCGTCGACCTGTTCGACATCACCACCGGCAAGGCGACCTACGGCCAGGACGTCGTGCTCCCCGGCATGCTGTTCGCGGTCATCGCCCGCTCGCCGGTCGTGGGGGGCAAGGTCGCGTCCTACGACGCGAGCGCCACCATGAAGGTGCCGGGCGTCGTCAAGGTCCTCAAGATCGACACGACGCCGGCGCCGGCGGCCTTCGCGCCGCTCGGCGGCGTCGCCGTCATCGCCAAGAATACCTGGGCAGCGATCAAGGGCCGCGACGCGCTGAAGATCACCTGGGACGACGGACCGAACGCCTCGTTCGATTCGGTCGCCTACAAGGCGCACCTTGAGGAGGCGGTGCGCAAGCCCGGCAAGCTCGAGCGCAACGAGGGCGACGTGGATGCGGCGCTCAAATCGGCCGCCAAGGTGGTCACGGCGGAGTACTATTCGCCGCACCTCGCGCACGCGACCATGGAGCCGCCGGCCGCCACCGCGCGCATGAGCAACGGCAAGTGGGAGATCTGGACCTCGGTGCAGAGCCCCGGCGGCGCGCGCGACGACATCGCCAAGCGTCTCGGCGTGGACCAGAAGAACGTCATCCTGCACAACATGCTGCTCGGCGGCGGCTTCGGCCGCAAGTCGAAGTGGGACTTCGCCATCGAGGCGGTGCTGTGCTCTAAGGCGATGGACGGCGCCCCCGTCAAGGTGGTGTGGACCCGCGAGGACGACATCCAGCACGACTTCTACCACACCGTCACGGCGGAGCGTCTCGAGGCCGGCGTCGACAAGGACAACAAGGTCGTCGCCTGGCGCCACCGCAGTGCGGCGCCGACCTTCATGGCGAACTTCGGGCCCGACCCCAAGTATCCGAGCTTCATCGAGCTCGGGATGGGGTTCGTCGATACGCCGTTCAACGTGCCGAACATCCGGCTGGAGAGCGGCGAGGCGCAGTCGCATGTCCGGGTCGGCTGGTTCCGCTCGGTCAACAACGTGGCCCATGCGTGGGCGATCCAGTCGTTCGTTGCCGAGATCGCGCATGCGCTCGGCCGCGATCCCAAGGACATGCTGCTCGAGCTGATCGGTCCGCCGCGCATCGTGCAGGCGGCCGAGAAGGCCACCACGCCGTGGTGGGACTACGGCGAGCCGCACGACGTCTATCCGATCGACACCGGACGGCTGCGGCGGGTCGCCGAGCTCGTCGCCGACAAGGCCGGCTGGGGCCGGCAACTGCCCAAGGGCCACGGCCTCGGCATCGCGGCGCACCGCAGCTTCGTCACCTATGTCGCGACGGTGGTCGAGGTCGCGGTCGACGACAAGGGCAACATCAAGGTGCCGCGCGTCGACACCGCGATCGACTGCGGCTTCTTCGTCAACCAGGAGCGCATCCGCTCGCAGATCGAGGGCGCCGCCGTGATGGGGCTCGCGCTCGCCAAGTACGGCGAGATCACGCTCAAGAACGGCCGCGTGCAGCAGAGCAACTTCAACGACTTCCAGGTGACCCGCCACGACGAGTCGCCGGCCGTGACCAACACCTGGATCGTCGAGAACGGCATCGAGGTGCCGGCGAGCGGCGTCGGCGAGCCCGGCATGCCGCCGTTCGCGCCGGCGCTGTGCAACGCCATCTTCGCCGCCACCGGCAAGCGCATCCGCCGGCTGCCGATCGGCGATCAGCTGGCGTAGCCGACTGGCGCCTCAGCGGCGCGCGAATGCTGCCGGGACTCGGGCGTCGCCCGAGTCCCGGCATTTTTATTGGGGCCGTGGCGGAATCCCGGACTCGGACTTATGGCGTGATCGAGTCTTCGTCTACCCGCAGGCCTGGCCGACGCACATCCAGTGGGCCGCGATGCTGCTGGTCCTGCTGTGCCGCGGCGCCGGAGCGTTCTCGCTCGACGCGCTGATCGCGCATGTCGGGCAGCGCGCCCGGACGGCGGCCGCGATGACCTGAATGTGAACGCCCGGGGGCGATTGTTGATGCGTGCACGGCTGGTTGTTGCCCTAAATGCTGACCGCTTGACCGAGGAGGACTTCATGCTGCTTTCCCGTCGTTCCGCTCTCGTCGCCGCGGCCGCCGCCGGTGCGGCGCTCGTTGTGCCGGCGCTCGCGACCGAAACCAGGACCTTCGACCCGGCGTCCTTTGCGGCGGCCCAGAAGGCCGGAAAATCGATCTTCGTCGCGATCCACGCCTCGTGGTGTCCGACCTGCAAGGCGCAGAAGCCGATCCTGAGCGAGCTGATGGCCGATCCGAAGTTCAAGGATCTCGTCTACTTCGTCGTCGATTTCGACAGCCAGAAGGACGCGGTGAAGTATTTCAATGCGCGCATGCAGTCGACCCTGATCGCGTTCAAGGGCGCGACCGAGACCGGCCGTACGGTCGGCGACACCAATCAGGCGTCGATCGCCGCGCTGCTGAACAAGACGCTCTGACCGGCCGCGGGAGCCGCTGATGGCCGCGGGCTCGCTCGCCCTCGCCTTCGTCGCCGGGCTGCTGTCGATTGCCTCGCCCTGCGTGCTGCCGATCCTGCCGGTGGTGCTCGGCGCGGCAGCGTCGGAGCACCGGGCCGGGCCGGCCGCCCTCGCCGCCGGCCTCGCGGTCTCGTTCGTGGCGATCGGCCTGTTCGCGGCGACCGTCGGCTACGCGATCGGGGCCGATGCCGACCTCTTCCGCCATGTCGCCGCCGCGCTGATGATCGCCGTCGGCGTGCTCCTGCTGGTTCCGCGCTTTCAGGCGCGGCTGGCGCTCGCCGGCGCGCCGCTCGCGACCTGGAGCGACCGGCACTTCGGCGGGTCGCCGAAGCGCGGCCTCGCCGGTCAGCTCTCCATGGGCCTGTTGCTGGGCGCGGTATGGAGCCCCTGCGTCGGCCCGACCCTCGGCGCGGCGTCGCTGCTGGCGGCGCAGGGACGCAATCTTGGCGAGGTCGCGGCCACGATGCTCGCCTTCGGCCTTGGCGCCGCGCTGCCGCTCGCGGCGCTCGGTCTCCTGTCGCGCGCGGCCGTGCTGCGCTGGCGCGCGCGCCTGATGAGCGGCGGCGCCGCGGCCAAAGCCGCGTTCGCCCTCGTATTCGTCACCGCCGGCGTGCTGGTGCTGACCGGTTTCGACAAGCAGGTCGAGACCTATGCGGTCGATCACTCGCCGCAATGGCTCACTGACTTGACCACACGGTTCTAGCGGTTTGCGGCGACGCAAATCGCCTGCCCACGCGCGCCGCCGTGGGCGCGGGGCGTGCCGCGGTTCGCGCCGGCACCGTGCAACGGCTCTTCGCCTCCACTCATCGAGGATCAGCTGGGAGAGCGCGTTCCGATATGCCGGAACGCTGAACACGGTCCGACTTTCTTGCGCAGGTCGACCTCGGCGATCTCCCCGATGTAGAGCAACGCGGGTTGTTGCCAAAGGGCGGCATGTTGTACTTTTTCGCTTTGTCAAGGCGCATAGTCGTGCAAATCGTCGGGCGCCGCGCCGCAGGCTGCGGCTTTTATCTTGCCGTAGTGCGTTGCGGGCCATCTGCTCGTTGGCACCTTCGCCAATACGCGACAAGGCGCGATATCCTGCGAACGACGGTCAAAGGCCATCATGCGTCCAGGTGTCCCGCGAGCGAAGAACGAGAGCAGTTCGGAGAGAACACGATGGCTGCGACGCATTCGCCGGACAACTCGGGGATCCCGTCAGTTTCAGGCGCTGGAGACGAGCCGGAGGCCGCGAACCAAAACGCGCATCCCGGCCATCTCACAGACCGCGGTGATGCATGCTTTCGAAGAAGAGATTTTGACCGGTCAATCGCAGACTACAGCGAAGCGATCCGACTTATTCAGACTGACCGCCGCTTTACACTTTCGTTTACGATGCTGGCGACCGCCTACCACAGCCGCAGCATCGCCTACCGTCAAAAGGGCGATTTAGACAGCGCGGATGCTGATCTTCGTGAGGCAAAGCGGATCGGCTATGACGACGCGTCAATGCGCTTCAACGAGCAGCGTCTAGGAGTAGAGGGTGACCTTGGCACCGCTGAAATCGAAATGCCAAGAGTGGCGATCAGACGAGTCGACATAGATGAGGCGCTCAAGGTCATGCGGCCTTACATGCGCTTCGGTGTGATGCTGGAACGGATTTGGCCGCCCAGAAGCGCCTCGTCATCACAAATCGGCGGCTTCCCCAATTGGCCCGCAGATTGGAAATGGCCAAGCATGATCTTTGAGGATGGGAAAGAGGTTTCGCTTGACTTTCTTGCGCAGGTCGACCTGGGCGATCTCCCCGATGTAGAGCAACGCGGATTGTTGCCAAAGGGCGGCATGTTGTACTTTTTCGCTTTGTCACAGTCTCACGAGCCTCTTGGCGTTCTTGGTCGAGATGCTTGGCGCGTCCTATACTATCCTGGAGATGCGTCGGCGTTCCCGACGCGGCCTCCACCAGCGGACGCCGGGTGGAACCTGGATGAGATGGACCATACCAGGTCCCCCGCGGCTGAGTTTCGCGACCCTGATCGGAGGGAGCTGATCCCACGCTGTCCGGTCAGGCCGGTTGCTGCGCCGTCGTGGACGTACCCCGAGTCTAGCGAGCACGAAGATGCCGAACTATTTTGGCGGGCGGTGTGGGACAAGTGGTCGGGATCGGCGCCACCTGCGACGACATTTGAGTACGATCAGGCGTTGCTCCCATCTCATGTTGAAGATGCTCTCTTGCAGCTGAATTATGCGCGTAATGCGTGGTTTGACGGAGCCGTTGATTTTGACCGCGTGATACAGCATTTCAACCAGGGGAATGGAGACCTCGACGTTCATGTTTTGAGTGTGGCTTATCGCGGATGGCACGATCGGGTCATGTCGATTGTTGCGCGCCTCAGGAGCAAGGGGCGAGCAACAGCACTCACTGAGTTCGAGCGTTCTGCCGCACGTGCAGTTGTCGCGGAAAGTTCGGCGTTGCTCGAATCGTTGACCGGTCGATCGCTTGGCTTGGACCCGAGGCGCGCCTGTATTACGTCGCTTGCGACACTATTGCTCGATCACCCAGAGGTAGCTGACAATCGCGCCGATGAAATTGCAGCGGCGCATCCGGCGCGTGTTGCCGCGGCGGGATCGGAGACTCACCGCATGCTGGGATATGGTTGCAGCGTGCAGGGCGATATTCCGGAGGGATCAGTTCTTCTTTTGCAACTGGGGAGTGACAGGTGCGGTCCACGCTTTGCCTGGTGGGATATGGGGAACATCACCTTTTGGATATCAAAGGACAATCTTGCATCGCTTCGGTTTGATCGTGCCACTGCGGAAATTCAAGGATACTAAAAGATCGTCGCGCGCCATCGCAGCCTCGGCGTCTGTGGCCCAACACAGGCGCCGATATGATAGGGCCACGGCGAAAGCGTAGCGCCCACCTTCATCGACGGTGGCGCACCACTTTTTCGATGCTGCTCCAGACCGCGCCATGACCGCCGACGAGCAGCCGCTGGTACGCGCCCGTTCTCCTCCGTTGCCCCGCGCGGCACTATCTATCCGAGCGGCCGCATCCGAATGCGGCCGGGCTCGATGACGGAGAAGCAACCGGCCCAATCGTCGCGTGCTGTTATCAAGCCGGCGAGCCGCTGTCCGGCGTCGCCGGGTCTTGGCATCGGAATGCGCAACAGGACGACGCCACACGTGCGTGGCAGCGCCGATCCTCTGGCAAGCTCGCCGAAATCCTTGTCGAAGGTGAGCAGAATGCGGTTCTCGCGGGCCGCCCATGCGAGCACGTCCGGATCGGCGATGCCCGGCGCTGCCATCCTCACCCAAACCACGTCGTGCCCAGATGCCGAGAGAGCGGCGACCGCCGCGCCTGGGAAATTCTCGTTGGCGAGGAAGCGCATTTCAGGCCGCGCTCGGGAATACTTTCTCCGAGCTCAACGTGTCGCGTGCATAGGCAAGACAAGCGATGATGTCGTCGTGGGTGACACCCGGGTAATTCTCGAGGATATCGATCTCGCTCCATCCGTCGGCCATCAGGCCGATCACGAACTCGACAGAAAGCCGCGTCCCGCGAATGACGGGTTTGCCCGCGAGCACGTCGGGGGCGAGCGAAATGCGAGGATGCTCCGTCATGGTCGATTGGCCACTCCGTTTCTCCGGCTGACATTACTCGAACTCGGCGCGCAAGGCGACGCCAAATCGGGATTGGTGCCTGCAGCAAGATCGCGATGGCGGCGCGCGCAGGGGCAGTCAAGCACGCGCACTTGCGCGCCCGTGAGGGCGTAAGTCCAGACTTGATATCGATCCTCGCCCCTCGACAATCGGCGTCGTCGGACGGATAGTTGCCGCAAAGGCAACGGGAGGATACGCCATGAGCACGCAGACGCTCAGCCCGGAGCAGATGGAAGCGCGCGTCGCCCGCTTCGGCAAGCTGCAGAGCTACCAGACGCAGAACCTTGCGACCCAGGGCATTCCGCCCGGCGCGATGGAGAAGATCACGGCGCGCAAGGTGTTTCCGGTGATGGCGCCGGCCGACTATCAGGGCCGCAGCGCCGGCGCGCCGGTGAAGGGCCCGCGCGGCCTGATCGTCAGCATCGCCGAATGCGAGCCGGGCAACGGGCCGGGCCTGCACCGCCACCTCAACACGGTGGAGAATTTCATGTGCCTGTCGGGCCGGTTCGAGATCGCCTGGGGCGATGACGGCGAGCACGCGCTGGTGCTCGACCCGCTCGACATGATCTCGGTGCCGCGCGGCGAGAACCGCCGCTTCCGCAACGTGTCGAACGAGACCGGCCGGCTGTTGGTGATGATCGTCCCCGAGACCGACCAGCAGGTCGACCCGATCACCTACGCGCCGTCGCTCGCAACCGAGATCGCGAGCGAATACGGCAAGGCCGCGCTCGAGGGCCTGCAGAAGATCGGCTTCAAGTTCGAGGCACCGGTCGGGTCGTAAAGGCATTTATCGGCGCGACGCCGGCTGCAAGGCCGGCGGGCCTCGACGCGCTGGCGCGTCGGCGACGAATAACGTGGATACGCGCACTTTCGCTTGCGAATTCGACGCGCACGCGCGATGCTGACGCGAGACAATGATGGAGGTTGTAGGATTTGCGTTGCGTCGGCCGGCTGCGGCCGAGGTGCACCCGCGTCATTGCGAGGCGTACGCAGCACGCGGAAGCAATCCCGATCCGCGCACACATGCACCTGCGGATCGCGATTGCTTCGGCGACCTGAGGTCGCCTCGCAATGACGAACGAACCCAAAGCGTCCGAACGAACCCAAAGCATCCGAACGAACCCAATGCGCCCGAATGAACCCACCGGAAAAATTGTGCGCGGAGGATGCGTCTCAGGCCGAGTCTCGCCTTGCGCTCTGTCATCCTGAGTGCTCGGCGCGTAAGCGCCGCGCCTCGAAGGATGGTCGGCGGACAAGCAGCGCCGCATAGCCGCGAGCGGCCGGCGCGGCGCTCGCGGTCAATTTTGGCAGAACATCCCAACTGGGATAACAGGAGGAATTTCAACGGGCTTGGGCCGGCCTCCGCGCCGCGCTGGCGGCCCGCGCACACCTTAAGGGACGGCCCCTGGCACATCGCGATCCGCCGAGCGCGTCGCCTTCACCGCGTCCCGCTCTTTCGCTCGATCTGATCCCACATCCAGCGCGCCACCGCGTCGGGCGATCGATCCCCCGCGGCGCTGGTCGCGCGCAGGCTCGCGGCGCGCATCAGCTCGACGTCGATCGCGCCGACGAGCGGGCGCAGCGCGTCGATCAGCGCCCGGTCGTTCGCATCGCGCGGCGCGAGCAGGATGACGGCGTCGTAGGGCGGGATCACGTGCTTGGTATCGTCGAGCACGACGAGGTCGTATTGCGCGATGCGTCCTTCGCTGGTGTAGCCCGCAACGACGTCGACGTCGCCGGAGGCCGCCGCCGGATACATGAACTCCGGCTGCATGGTGCGTTGCGTGCGGAACGTCAGCCGATAGGCCGCGCGGATCGCGGCCCATTCGGGCCGGCTGAAGAACTCGTAGTCGCCCGCGATGGCGAGCCGAGGCGCGACCCGCGCGAGATCGCCGATCGTGCGCACGCCGAGCGCCTCGGCGCGCTTGCGCGGCATCGCCAGCGCGTAGGCGTTCTCGAAGCCGAGCCCGCCGAGCAGCGTGATGCCGCGGCGCTCTTTAAGCCACCGCGCGACCTCGGCGGTCACCTCGGCGCGCGGCTTCGTGTCGTTGCGATGCAGATCGTTCGCCCAGATCGTGCCGGTGTAATCGACATAGACGTCGAGATCGTTGGCGGCGAGCGCATCGAGGATCACGCTCGAGCCGAGCCCCTCGCGCCGTGCGGCCGAGAGGCCTGCCGCCTGCAGGCGCTGCGCGATCAACGCCGCGATGATGTATTGCTCGGTGAAGGTCTTGGCGCCGACGAGGTAGCGCGCCTTCGGTTGCGACCACCCGGGCGCGAGCGCGCCGACGACGATGAGCCCGATGCCGAGGATGCCCGCGATGACGCGGCCGCGCCGGCGGGCGCCGAGCCCGCTTTCGATCAGGGCGAGCAACTGATCGACGGCGAGCGCGAGCAGCGCCGCCGCGACGCAGCCGAACAGCACCAGCACCCAGTTCTGCGTCTGCAGCCCGGCGAAGATGTAGTTGCCCAAGCTGGCCTGGCCGATCGGCGTCGACAGCGTCGCGGTGCCGATCACCCACACGGCGGCGGTGCGGATGCCGGCCATGATCACCGGCAGCGCGAGCGGCAGCTCGACCATCCACAGCGCCTGCCGGCGCGTCATGCCGACGCCGAGCGCCGCCTCGCGGATCGCCGGGTCGATCCCGGTCAATCCGGTGACCGCGTTGCGCAGCACCGGCAGCAGGCTGTAGAGCGCAAGCGCGAGCACCGCGGGCAGGAAGCCGAGCGCCGAGAAGCTCACGCCGAAGGCGCGCATCGACAGCGCCGCGAGCCCGAGCAACAGCGGGTAGAACAGCGCGAGCAACGCCAGGCCGGGAATCGTCTGCACGACGCTCGACAGCGCGAGCACGATGGCGCGGAACGCCGGCCGGCGAAGCGAGACCAGCGCGAGCGGAACGCTGAGCGCGATGCCGAGGGCGAGCGCCGTCATGCTCACCCGCACGTGGCCGCCGAGATAGTCGGGCAGGCGCGCGAGCGCCTCGCCGATCCGCGCATCAAGACCGGAGGTCATGGGCGCGGCCCCGCGATCAATTCGTGCAGCCGCTCCGCCTGGCGGCGCGGCGTCTGCATCAGCTCGCGCACGTAAGGATCGGTGTCGGCGGCGAGCAGCGCATGCGGCGTCCCGTCGGCGATCGCCCGGCCGTCGCGCATGACGACGATGCGGTCGGCGAGCAGCACGGCTTCGAGCGCGTCGTGGGTGATCATCACGGTGGTGAGGCCGAGCGCGTCGTGCAGGCCGCGCACGTCGCGGCCGAGCGCGTCGCGGGTGATCGGATCGAGCGCGCCGAACGGCTCGTCCATCAGCACGATGCGCGGCCGGGCCGCGAGCGCGCGCGCGACGCCGACGCGCTGGCGCTCGCCGCCCGAAAGCTGGTGCGGCAGGCGGTCGCGATGCCTGGCGCGGTCGAGACGGACGAGATCGATCAGCTCGTCGACGCGCGCGGCGCGGCTTGCCGCATCCCAGCCGAGCAGGCGCGGCGTGATCGCGATGTTCTCCGCGACCGTCATGTGGGGAAACAGGCCGATGTTCTGAAACACGTAGCCGATGCGGCGGCGCAGGACGATCGGATCGAGCGTGCGCACGTCCTCGCCCTCGACCCGCACGACCCCCTCGCTCGGATCGGTCAGCCGGTTGATCAGCCGCAGCAGCGTGGTCTTGCCGGCGCCCGACGCCCCGACGATCGCCAGGAATTCGCGCTCCGCCACCGCGAGCGTGACGCCGTCGAGCGTGCGCACGCCGTCATAGTGCTTGCTGACGCGCTCGAAGCTGATGACGGCGGGGGCTGGCATCGTCGATACGTTTTCCGGCATGGGCGGCGCCATAGTCGCACGGCTGGCCGCGCCGGGTCCTGAATTTTTGCGATGATCGACGTTTCCTGCGGCGGCGCGACCGGGCGGCTGTTGACGGCTTGATCTCGAGGCCGCCGTCGATACACTCGCGCCGCATCACAAGTCCATTGGGAGGACGTCAATGATCGGGAAACATGTTTCGCGGCTCGCGCTGGCAAGCGGCATCGCGCTCTTCGCCTTCGCTACGGCCCAATCGGCGAATGCGGCCGACTTCCTGCTGACCTCGCCGGCGTTCAAGGACGGCACGCCGCTCGCGGTCAAGAACGCGGGCAACCGCCCGGGCGCCCCGAACTGCGTCGGGCAGAACGTCTCGCCGCCGCTGCAATGGTCGGGCGCGCCCGCGAACACCAAGAGCTTCGTGCTGCTGATGTTCGATCCGGAAGGCCGCAACGGCCTCGGCGTGTCGCACTGGGTCGCCTACGGGATTGCGCCGACGGTGACCGGCTTCGCCGAAGGCGAGGTGAGCAAGGATTCCGACAAGTATGTCGGCGGCAAGAGCCTGATGGGCGTCGGCCACTATTCGGGGCCGTGCACGCCGTCCGGCACCGGCTATCATCATTACACCTTCACGCTGATCGCGACCGATCTCGATCCGAAGGCGCTCAAGCCCGGCCTCACCCGCGACGAGGTGTTCGAGGCAATCAAGGGCCACGCGCTGAAGGCGACCGGCCTGGTCGGCTTGTTCACGCATCCTTGACGGTCGTTGCCGTGAGAGCGCCGGCCGCCAATGCGGCGGCCGGCGCGCATTTGCGCTTGGCCTACCGCCAGCCGCGCCACCCGTGCCAGCCATGGTGTCCCTTCTGTCGCCGCCATTCGCTCGGGTAGATGAACGAGCCGCTCCAGATGCCGCGCTTTGCCGCCTTCGCCTCGGCCTCCTCGGCGACATAGATTCGGCTGAAGCCGTAGGCGACGGCCCAGCCGTCGCGAACGAGCCGTGCGTTGACGTCGGTGCCGTCCGGCAGCAGGCAGGTCGCGATGACGCGCCGGTACCGGTCGATCGCGCGCGGATGGCAGGTCAGCGTCTGGCCGCGCGTGTACTCCTTGAGCTGTCGGGTGGCGGCGCGTCCGCAGGCCCAGGTGCGGCCGTCCGGATCGGTGCAGGTCTGGTCCCACTCCGGCGCGTCGATGCCTTCGAGGCGAATCGAGACGCCGCCGATGCGGATCGAATCCCCGTCGACGATCCATGGCCGGCCGACCAGCGGGGCGCGGGGCGCGGCCGGAGCATGTTCGAGCCGTTGGAAGTGGCGCCCGCCGACCGCATAGAAGCCGGTCAGGCAGACGAGCGCGATCAACACCAGAAACAGCGGCCTGCGGCCCGGCCAGCCGCGCCACCTGCCGTAAGGATGTTGGTATCCGGCCATCCGGCGATCCACCCAACAAGGGACTGAGACGGGATCGAGTCGCGATTTTAGCATTCGTCGTGGTCACACGGTCCAGTCGCAAAATCTCGCCTTGCCGGCGGCGGGCAGCTGTCGATGACGATGATGAGCGCGATCACGAGATTTGGTTGGCGGCGGCAATCATGGTGGCGCATCCTGGCGCAATGAATCTGCTCTGCATCAATTCCCATGTCGCCTACGGGCATGTCGGGAATTCGGCGGCGGTGTTCGCGCTGCAGCGCCTGGGCGTTGAGGTCTGGCCGATCCATACGGTCGAGCTGTCCAATCACCCGGGCTACGGCGACTTTCGCGGACGCGCCGCCGACGCGGCGGCGATCCGCGATCTCGTCGATGGCATCGCGGCGCGCGGCGTATTCGCGCATTGCGACGGCGTCATGTCGGGCTATCTCGGCACCGCCGAGATCGGCGCGGAGATTCTGGCAGCGGTCGCGCGCGTCAGGGCCGCGAACCCGGCGGCGCGCTATTGCTGCGATCCGGTGATCGGCGACACGGATCGCGGCGTCTATGTGCGGGCCGAGGTCGCGGACTTCATCCGCGCGCGGCTGGTGCCGGCCGCCGACGTGGTGACGCCCAACGCGTTCGAGCTCGCCTATTTGAGCGGCCGCGCCTGCGCGTCGCAGGCGGAGGCGGTCGCGGCGATCGATGCGGTGCATGCGCTTGGGCCCAGCGTCGTCCTGGCAACGTCGATCGCGACGGATGAGACGCCGACCGACGCCATCGACCTGATCGTGTCGGACAGGGCGGGCCGCTTCCGTTTGCGCACGCCCAAGCTCGTGCTCGCGGCCAACGGCGCCGGCGACGCCATCGCGGCGCTGTTCTTCGCGCAGCTCTTGCGCAGCGGCTCGGCCGCCGAGGCGCTCGCGCGCGCCGCGTCCTCGCTGTTCGGCATTCTTCGCCGCACCGCGCAGGCGGGGGCGCGCGAGCTCCTGCTGATTGAGGCGCAGGACGAGCTCGTCGCGCCGAGCACGCTGTTTCAACCCGAGCCCATCTAGGAGGTCGCATGCGCCGCCGTTTCGTCACCCTCGACGTCTTCACCGCCCAGCGCTTCGCCGGCAATCCGCTCGCCGTCGTGCTCGAGCCGCAGGGCCTCGACACGGCGGCCATGCAGGCGATCGCCCGCGAGTTCAACCATCCCGAGACGGTGTTCGTGCTGCCGCCCGACGATCCGGCGCACCGCGCCCGCCTGCGCATCTTCACGCCAGCGGCCGAATTGCCGTTCGCCGGCCATCCGACGGTCGGCACCGCCATGCTGCTCGGCCGCATCGACGGCGGCGGACAGCGCAACTTCGTGGTCGAGGAGAGCGTCGGCCCGATCTTCTGCGACACCGCCATGATCGATCGCGACGGCGGCCGCGCGTCGTTCGCGCTTCCGGTGCTGCCGGTCGAATATGGCGCCGGGCCGGACGCAGCGGCGGCCGCCGCGGCGCTCTCGCTCGATCCCGCCGACATCGGCTTCGACGGTTTTCGTCCCGCACGCTGGTCCGCGGGCGTGGCGCAGAACTTCATCCCGGTGCGCTCGCTCGCCGCCATCGCGCGGGCGCGACCCGATGCGGCGCGCTTCGCGGCGGCCTTTGCGATCGAGGGGCGCGATGTCGCTTATCTCTATTGCGGCGAGGTCACCGAGGCCGGCCATCATTTCCACGCCCGCATGTTCGCGCCCGCGCTCGGCGTGCGCGAGGACCCGGCGACCGGCTCGGCGGCGGCCGGGTTTGCCGGACTCCTGGCGGCGAGCGGCCGCTATGCGGACGGCGAGCACATGGTCCGCATCGAGCAGGGCTACGAGATGGGCCGGCCGAGCCTGATCGATCTCGCGCTCACGCTGCGCGGCGGCAAGCTCGCGGCCGCAACCGTCGGCGGCGGCGCCGTCGTCGTCACCGAGGGCGCGATCGAGGCTTGACCGCGGCGCGCCGCTTCGCCACCACTGCGGCGATGAATCTTCCCGTCATCGCGCTCGATCGGATAGACATCGCGTTCGACTCTCGCGACTGGCCGTTCGCGCAGGCGCGGCGCGCCGCAATCGACGCGCATTTTGTCGAGCGCCGGGCAAGCAAGCCGCGGATGTGGAACGGGCGCGTCGTGCTCACGCGCGCGGACTATCGTATCGTCGGGCGCGGTCTGAGCGGCACTTGCTTCGAGTCCGATTTCGCCAGTCTTCTCGCCTGGCGCGACTGGGGCTTTCCCGCCGCGGATGCGGTCAACGCTTTCGCCATGGGCGCGCTGCGCAGCGCCGACGGCGCGTTCCTGCTCGGCGTGATGGGCGCGCATACGGCCAATGCGGGCCTCATCTACTTTCCGGCCGGCACGCCCGAGCCGGGCGACATCGCCGACGGCCGGCTCGACTTCGCCGGCAGCGTCGCGCGCGAGGTTGCCGAGGAGACCGGCCTGACCGTCGCCGACTACGCGGCCGGCGAGTGGCATGCGGTGCCGGCCGGCCCGCGGCTCGCCTTGATGCGGCTGCTGGCGGCGGATGCGCCGGCGAGCGAGTTGCAGGCGAGGATACGGGCGCACATCGCGGGCGAGGCAAATCCGGAACTTGCGGATATTCGCGTGGTGCGCGGTCGGCAAGATTTCGACGCGCGCATGCCGCCGTTCGTCACCGCGTATCTGGCGCACTGCTTTGGCGGTGCGTAGAAATGCCGCGCAGCGGGGCGAGCCCGCCGCGCGGTTTTGGGTGCGCTTACTTCGTCGGCTTATTTTGTGACCTGTCCGCGGATCTCGCCGCCCTTGTTGGCCGCGGTGTGGACGTTGAAGTACCACTTGCCGGCCATGAGGTCGGCGGCCTGCGCGTCGGTGAGCGTGGCGCTGCCCTTGATCGGGCTTGCGACGCTGCCGACCACCGGAACCACGACCGGCGCGTTCTTGCCCGGCTCGGCCGGCCCATGGAAATGCGCCATGGTGGCGGGTCCGGTGAGGCCCGAATAGGTCGCCGTATAGTCGAGCTTCTTGGTCGCCGTATCGTAGGTCGCGGCGAGCGTGCCGGTGGCCTTGCTCGCATTCGGCGGCGCCTCGTCGCCGGCTTTGAGCGCTGCCTTGAAATTGATGGTTTCCGCAAAGGCGGCGGGCACGGTCGCAAACAAGGCGGCGAGCGCGAGCGCGCCGAGGCCATAGCGCAGGCGATTGCCGGCAAATTTCCGCATGCTCATGAACGTCTCCCAGGGTTTGATGGTGCCCATTGCGCGGACACGGGATCGCATTGTCCCATTGAACCAACCCCGGACCTCGGTGCAAATTCCCCGCGTATCCGGCACCAGCCGCGCTGACGTGGCCGGTCGCTTGCCCAACGCGCCGTTCAAGGGGATGTTCCTGCGGATGAAGCTCGCCAAGGTCGTCACACAGCTTTGCGTCGCCAAGCCGAAGCGATTCCGCATCGCCGATCGCGATCCCGCGGCGACGCTCGGCATCACCAAGGAAGAGGCCGAAAAGCTGCTCGCCGACGAGGTGGCGCGGCTCGCCGATCTGCAGGAGCGCCTGTGGGCGCAGGACCGCTGGGCCGTGCTGGTGATCCTGCAGGGCATGGACACCGCCGGCAAGGACGGCGTCGTCAAGCACGTGATGGCGGGCGTCAACCCGCAAGGTTGCGACGTGCATTCGTTCAAGGCGCCGACGCCGGAGGAGCTCAACCACGATTTTCTCTGGCGCACCGCTCGCAAGCTGCCGGAACGCGGGCGCATCGGCATCTTCAACCGCTCGTATTACGAGGAGGTGCTGGTGGCGCGCGTGCACCCCGACGTGCTCGCGCACGAGCGGCTGCCGCAGGCGGTCGTGACGCCGGACATCTGGCGGCGCCGGTTCAAGGACATCCGCGCCTTCGAGCGCACGCTCGCCCATAACGGCGTGCTGGTGCTGAAGTTCTTCCTCAACATCTCGCCCGAGGAGCAACGCCAGCGCCTGCTCGCGCGGCTCGACGAGCCGGCCAAGCGCTGGAAGTTCTCGATGAACGACATCGCGGAACGCAAGCTCTGGCCCCGCTACATGGAAGCCTACGAGGAGATGATCCGCGCCACCAGCCACGCAGAAGCGCCCTGGTACGTGGTGCCGTCGGATCACAAGCCGTTCGCGCGCCTGATGGTCGCGGGCGTCATGATCGATGCCTTGAGCCGGCTCGATCTCAAGGTTCCCGAGGTCAGGGGCAAGGCGCTGGCCGAGCTCAAGAGGGTGGAGCGGGCGTTGCGGTCCGAGCGGCGGGCGAGCGCGAAAAAACACTGACATGGCCGCCTGGCTTGGCGGGGGGATTGGCCCGCGGGACGGTGGAGGGCAGGCTCTTGCCGGGGCGACGCCGAACGATTACAAGATGCACTCCCGGCCCCTGGGTTAACGCGACATTCACTTGTCTTCGCGACCCTGGCAGCCGTCGAGGGATTTGAGGCAATGTCGATTCGCCGCGATAGCTGCGCGATCGCCCGGGGCACCGCCCCCGGTGCCGCCCTCATTCTTGGGACGCTCCTTCTGCTTACCTGCCCCTGAGGGCCGGACGGGCATTTGCGCCTGGGCACTCAGGGGGTGAGCTGAACCGAACCCCAAGAGCGCCCTCCGGGCGTAATCCCGAATAGAAGGAACTCATCCATGACCAGGCCAACCCAGTCCGACAAGGACCGCGTCGTCATCTTCGACACCACCTTGCGCGACGGCGAGCAGTGCCCGGGCGCCACCATGACGCACGAGGAGAAGCTCGAGGTCGCCGAGCTGCTCGACCAGATGGGCGTCGACATCATCGAGGCCGGCTTCCCGATCGCCTCGGACGGCGATTTTGCCGCCGTCAACGAGATCGCCAAGCGCACCAAGAACGCGGTCGTGTGCGGCCTCTCGCGCGCCGCCTTCAAGGACATCGACCGCTGCGCCGAGGCGATCAAGCCGGCCAAGCGCAGCCGCATCCACACCTTCCTCTCCACCTCGCCGGTCCACATGAAGTGGAAGCTGCAGATGGAGCCCGAGAAGGTCTACGAGCTGGTGATCGCCCAGGTCACCCGCGCGCGCAACTACACCGACGACGTCGAGTGGTCGAGCGAGGACGGCACGCGCACCGAGCACGACTTCCTCTGCCGCTGCGTCGAGGCGGCGATCAACGCCGGCGCGACCACGATCAACATCCCGGACACGGTCGGCTACACGGTGCCGGACGAGTATTTCGATCTCTTCCGCATGGTGCGCGAGCGCGTCCCGAACTCCGACAAGGCGCGCTTCTCGGTGCACTGCCACAACGATCTCGGCATGGCGGTCGCCAACTCGCTCGCCGGCGTGCGCGCCGGGGCGCGGCAGATCGAATGCACCATCAACGGCATCGGCGAGCGCGCCGGGAACGCCTCGCTCGAGGAGGTCGTGATGGCGATGAAGGTGCGGAACGACGTGCTGCCGTTCTGGACCGGCATCGACGCGACGATGCTCACGCGCGCCTCGAAGCTCGTCGCCGCCGCGACCTCGTTCCCGGTGCAATTCAACAAGGCGATCGTCGGCCGCAACGCGTTCGCGCACGAGTCCGGCATCCACCAGGACGGCATGCTCAAGCACACGCAGACCTACGAGATCATGACTCCCGAAAGCGTCGGCGTGAAGCAGACCTCGCTGGTCATGGGCAAGCATTCCGGCCGCCATGCCTTCGTGCACAAGCTCAAGGAACTGGGCTACGAGCTCGCCGCCAACCAGCTGGAAGATGCCTTCGTGCGCTT
>Ga0335081_10001284_pt1 | contig 40003 bp, 42 predicted proteins | sample Lox_Sample_35_FD_206713 | JGI IMG/M metagenome (GOLD analysis project Ga0335081, IMG submission 206713) | Soil microbial communities from Loxahatchee National Wildlife Refuge, Florida, United States - Lox_Sample_3.5 | ecosystem: Environmental > Terrestrial > Soil > Wetlands | place: USA...
GCTGGACCTGCGCCAGCTTCGACAGCGATTCGAGCCGAGCGTTGTCGGAATCGAGATTGAGCCGCGCCTGGTCATATTCCGCCCTGGAGACGGAGTTGCTCTTCAGAAGCGCCGTATCGCGATCGAATATCACCTGGTCGAGATTGACCTTGGCTTGTTGCGCGGCGACGTCGTCGAGCATGCGCTTATAGTCTTGCTTCATCGCCTCGATCGACAGCCCGATCTGCGCCATGTTGGCCTTGGCGTTGTCGAGCGCGATCTGGAACTGCCGCGGGTCGACGCGGAACAGCACGTCGCCTGCTTTGACGGGTTGGCCTTCGCGCACATCGACCTCGCTGACGAGACCGGAAACGTCGGTCGAAACCATCAGCTTGGCGGCGTGAATATAGGCGTCGTCGGTCGAAACGTAGCGGCCGCCCAGCATGTAGAGCCAAAGCCCGGCGACGACGGCGATGACCGGCACGACGCCGAGCAGGATAAGGCGCCTGCGCCGGCGCAGCACATCGCGGACGCCGGCGAGCGGCGCGGCGCGCGAACGGACCGGCTGCAGGCTCGGCGCCAGTTTCAGAGCAGGCTCAGCCATAGTGGCGCTCGTCCGCAGTGCCGGTGCCGGCCGCGCTCCGCTGCGCAATGGCTTGTCGCAAATTCTCTTTCACGACCGCGAGCTGCGCGACGATCTGCTCAACGGCCGCGCGCGGCACGCCGGCGAGCGTTGCCGTCATCACCTCCTCGCCGAGCGCGCCAAGCTGCTCCAGCACCGGCCGCGCGGCATCGGTCAGGAACAGCCGCTTGGCGCGGCGGTCGTTGGGATCGGCGCGGCGCTCGATCAGGCCGTTGTCGCACAGCCGGTCGAGCAGCCGGGTCAAGGTGATCGGCTGCAGGTCGAGCATTTCAGCGAGTTCCGACTGCTTCAGGCCTTCGAAGCGGTCGAGCCGCGCCAGCACCGCCCATTGCGCGCGCGTGACCCCGAACTGGCTAGCCTTGTGATCGGCGTAGGTTCGGAGCATTCGCGCTACATCATTGATGGTGAATGCGAATTCTCTGTTGAGCGAGCGTGCCAGCATCGACCCTCTCCGGGCAGGCAGAACTGCGCCTGCTTAAAGAACGCCGCCACAATATAAGCTCCCTTATGATATTGTCCAGCCGCTTTTGGGGTCCTCTGGCGGAGAATCGGCGCCCGTCAGACCAACCCGAGCTCGGCCAGAGCAGCGCTGTGATGGTCCGCGGCGCTGTTCGCAAAACAGCAGAACACGACGCGGGCGATGCCGCGCGGCGATGCCGACAGTTCCGCGGCGACCGTGCCGACCGCAATTTGCGCGGCGCGATCAGCGGGGAAGCGATAGACACCAGTGGAAATCGCCGGGAAAGCGATCGAGGCAAGACGATGCAGGGCCGCGAGATCGAGCGCGGTGCGATAGCACGACGCCAGCAGTTCCTCCTCGCCCTCGCCGCCGCCATTCCAGACCGGACCGACGGCGTGGATGACATGCTTCGCCGACAGCCGGTGGCCGCGGGTGATCTTGGCCGCGCCGGTCTCGCAGCCGCCGAGCAACCGGCATTCGGCGAGGAGCTCCGGCCCGGCGGCGCGATGAATAGCGCCATCGACGCCGCCACCGCCGAGCAGCGAGCGGTTCGCGGCGTTGACGATGGCATCGACCGCGAGCGTGGTGATGTCGGCGACGCAGATTTCGAGCCGCGCCGCGCCGACTTCGGCGACGAGCAGTGCAGGGACATCCGGCATGAGGCTTGAGCTTATCACGCCCACTCGGCCTGCGCCTCCGCCTGCAAATCGACCGTGCTCCTCACGCCGATCTGATCGAAATGCCCGTCCAGGAAGCGCCGGGCGGCGCGCTTGCCGCTGAGGCGCAGCATTTCGAAGAAATCGTAGTCAGTCGAAAGCTTGCTGAAAGCATCGAAATGAGTGCCGAAGCGGTCGAGCACGATGCGATGCACGTTGATGCGCCGATACTGGCCGGGGCCGACGCCGCGCGGCAGCTTGCCCTGGTCGATCAGGCGCGCGACGAAATCGATGGCGCGGTACTCGCCGATCAGCGAGGAGTTGAACGTGATTTCGTTGATGCGGTTCATGATCTCGCTGGACGAGGTCGGCGTCTTTTGCCGCACCAGCGGATTGATCTGCACCACCAGCACGTCTTCGGTCGCAGTGGTGCGGAAAAACGGAAAGATCACCGGATTGCCGAGATAGCCGCCGTCCCAATAGGGCACGCCATCGATTTCCACGGCGCGGAACAAAAGCGGCAGGCAGGCAGACGCCATCACCGCGTCGGCGGTGATCTTCTCGCGCGAGAAAATGCGCACATGGCCAGTCTGCACGTTGGTCGCGGAGATAAAGATCTGCAGGTCTTGGTTGGCGCGCAACGCTTCGAAGTCAACGTATTTCTCGATCAAATCTTTCAGCGGGTTGATGTTGAGCGGATTGACGTCATAGGGTGAGAAATAGCGCGACAGCGCGTCGAACCAAGCCTGCACCGGCGTGCCCTCGAGCGGCGTGAAGGACAATAGTCGTTCCATCACCGCGCGCTGCAGCGTCGGCAGGTTGCCGCTGCTACTGACCGCGCGCCAGAATTCGGCGAGCCGTTTCTGCGCCTCATCGCGGCCGCCGCGGCAGAGCCCGTCGGCCAACATCACAGCATTCACCGCACCCGCCGAAGTGCCGGAAATGCCTTCGATGGTCAGGCGCTCGTCGGTCAGGAGATGCTCCAGCACGCCCCAGGTGAAGGCGCCGTGAGCGCCGCCGCCCTGCAATGCCAGATTGATACGCTTGGTCGTGGTCTGCGCCGCCGGCGCGCGGCCGGGCAGCAATGACGAGAGGATGTTCTTCATCGCCGGCGCGCCACGACGCCGCTACGCGGCGGTCCAGCCGCCGTCGATCGAGAGATTCGCGCCGGTGATCGCTCTGGCCGCGTCGGAGCAAAGATAGACCGCAAGGCCCGCAACCTCATCGACGGTGACGAATTCCTTGGTTGGCTGCGCCGCCAACAGCACGTCGCGCTTGACCTCGTCGGCCGTCATGTTGCGGGCCTTCATGGTATCGGGGATTTGCTTCTCGACCAGCGGCGTCCACACATAGCCCGGACTGATGCAATTGCAGGTGATGCCGAAGGTCGCGACTTCCAGCGCGACCGTCTTGGTGAGGCCGGCGAGACCGTGCTTGGCGGTGACGTAGGCGGCCTTGAACGGCGACGCGACCAGCGAATGGGCCGACGCGGTCGAGATGATGCGGCCCCATTTGCGCGCTTTCATGCCCGGCACTGCGGCACGCATGGTGTGGAACGCCGCCGACAGATTGATGGCGATGATCTGATTCCATTTCTCGATCGGGAATTCTTCGATCGGCGCGACGTGCTGAATGCCCGCATTGTTCATCAGCACGTCGAGCGAGCCGAAAGTCTGCTCGCTGGTCTTGACCATGGCGGCGATCTCGTCGGGCTTGGTCATGTCGGCGCCGGAGTAGATCGCCTTGACGCCGAATTCCTGCTCGATGCCGCTGCGCAGTTTCTCGATCGCGGCCGCATCGCCAAAGCCGTTGAGGGTAATGTTGGCCCCCTGGGCAGCAAACGCCCGGGCGATGGCAAGACCGATGCCCGACGTCGACCCGGTCACCAGGGCGGACTTTCCTTTCAGCATGGCAAACCCCGATTCGATGCGGCGCCCGCGAACGCCGAAAATGGTGCTGGATGGCTTAGCTATCGCGAGCCGGCAGGAATGTGGAGCGCTTTTTGCTGCAGTGCAACATAAATATCCATCCGGCCGTCACGTTTTCGCGATTTTGGCTGACGGACTAGAATGCTACGCGTTGGCACCGGCCGGCGTGGTAATGCTCCGACCGTGACCATGAGTGAGACATGACCATGCCGCGCGCGATTTTTCCGGCGCCCGATCACGACCATGCGCGCTGCACCTCGACTGCCATCGCGCATGCCGAAGCCCAATGCGCCGCGCGCGCCCAGCGGTTGACGCCGATCCGCCGCCAGGTGCTCGAGGCCCTGCTCGCAAGTCACAAGCCGCTCGGCGCTTACGAGATCATCGAGCATTTGGCCGGCGAGACGCGGCCGGCACCGATCACGGTCTATCGCGCGCTCGACTTTCTGCGCGACAACGGCTTCGTTCATCGCATTGCCAGCCGCAATGCCTTCGTCGCCTGCGTGCACAATCACGCCGATAACGATCTCGTCGTGTTTCTTATTTGCGAGCGCTGTGGCGCGGTCGGCGAGGCGCCAAGCGGCGAAGTCGCCGATGCACTGAAGGCAGCATCCCGCACCGCCGGCTTTTCCGCCAAGAGCCCTTTGATCGAGATCGCCGGCATCTGCTCCCATTGCCGCGAGCGCTGACGCCGCATCATCGAACAGAACGCCGTGCCACCTCCCCCGTCGTCCCGCCCGCTCGACGCGTTCGCCATCGTTGTCACGGTCGTGCTCTGCCTGAGCTGGGGCTTCAGCAACGTCACCATCAAGCTTGCGATCCACGACATTCCGCCGCTGCTTCAATCGGCGGCGCGTTCGGCGATCGCAACCGTGCTCGTCTTTGGCTGGACGCAAGCGCGCCGCATGCCGATGTTCAAGCGCGACGACACGCTCATTCCGGGAATTTGGGCTGGCGTGCTGTTCGCGCTCGAATTCCTGCTGATCTATCGCGGCTTGGTTTGGACCACCGCGGTCCGCGGCACGCTGTTCGTCTATCTTGCGCCGTTCTTTGTCGTGATCGGATCGCGCTGGCTCATTCCCGGCGACCGCTTCAGCCCCTCGCAGTGGCTTGGTCTGTTGCTGTCGTTTACCGGCGTCGTCATCGTTTTCGGCCTGCCGGCGCCGGCAACCGATCCGCACCAAATGCTCGGCGATCTGATGCTGATCGGCGCCGGCGCGGCCTGGGCGGCAACGACGCTGATCATCAAGGTGAGCGCACTCAACCGTGTCAGCGCCGAGAAAACGCTGCTCTATCAGCTCGTGATCTCGGCGCCGCTGCTTGCGCTCGGTGCTTTGGCGTTCGGCGAGCACATCGATCGCATGCCCTCGGCGATCGCCCTTGCCGCCTTCGCCTATCAGGCGATTTGGCTGGTCAGCGTGACGTTTGCGGTCTGGTTTGCGCTGATTGTGCGCTACTCTGCCGCGCGGCTGTCGGTATTCACCTTCCTGGCGCCGCTGTTCGGCGTGGCGGCGGGCCATCTGGTGCTGAACGAGCCGCTGACGCCGGCTTTCGCCCTGGCCGTGGCCCTGGTCGCGGGCGGCATTGTCCTTGTCAACCGGCCCCGCTGAACGCGGCGCCGCCGTGATGATAGGATCCTCCCGGCTTACGCACCGAGCCGCAGAGACGATGATGGTGGACGACCGATCGAAGGCATTCGGCGGCAACGCCGGCGAAGCCCTGCAACGGGCGATATTCGCCTTGAACGGCAATCGGCCGGCCGACGCCGAGCGGATCGCCGGCGAGGTGCTGAAGGCCGACGCGCGCGACATCCGCGCGCTGCACATCCTTGGCCGGGCGTTGCTGATGCAGGGCCGTCTCGACGACGCTATCGCGCCGCTTGAAGCCGCCGCACGCAGCGGGCGCGATCCGGAGATCGACACGCAGCTCGCGGTCGCGCTGCGCCAGATCGGCCGCGACGACGACGCGTTGGTGCGGCTCAAGCGCGCCACCAAACGCCAGCCACCCTATGCTCTGGCATTTCGCGAGCTCGGCTCGTTGCTGGTGGCGATGCAGCGCTATGACGAGGCGATCGAGGTTCTCCGGCACGGCCGCGACATCGCGCCGCTGATGGCGGATTTCTCCAGCCAGCTCGGCTACATTTTTTTGGTGCGCAGGGATTGCGCCAACGCCAAGGCGGCATTCGCCCGGGCGCTGGAGATTTCGCCCGGCTCGTTCGAAGCGCTGTTTGGCCAGGCCAAGGCGCATCAGGAGACGGGCGAGAACCAAGCCGCCGCCGATCATTTTCGCCGCTGCCTGACGCTGCGGCCCAACGACGCCAGCGCCTGGCTCGGTCTCGGGCATTGTCTGTTGGAGCTCGGTCAGCGCGACGACGGCTATGAGTGTTTTCGCGCCGCCGCGCGCGGCGATGCGAAGCGCTACGGCATTGCGCTGTCGTCGCTGGCAGCGGCAAGCCGCGGCCGCTTCTGGCTCAAGCCGAGCACCGCGACACGAAATTTGCGCGGCACCACGAGCTAGAGAGCATGATCCGGAAAAGTGGACGCCGGTTTTCCGAAAAGATCATGCTCCACCAAGATGCTGGAGCGCAAATCGTTTCAACATGAAACGATTTCGCTCTAGCGTTTGGGCGCGCGGAATTGCCGGCGATAGATGTCGGCCTCGTGGAGGATCGCGTCCCGCGTCGCGACAAGGCGCGCGTTGTCGTCCTCCGACAGCGTTTGGAAGCGCCCGGCCCAGCTTTCGCGCTTCACCGGCAGGCATTGTGCGATCGGCGTGCCCTTCGGCAACACGCCGTTGAAGCCCACATCCCGCCAGCGCGCCGGGAAAGCGGGTGGGCTGTTATGAAACCGATCGCAATCGATGAGACCGGTGAGGGTCGTGAACGGCAGATCTGTGCGATTCACCGGATGAGTGAAGAGGAGCGAATAGCCCGGCGGCGCCTCGATGGTCCAAAAATTGTTGAACTTGACGATGAAGCGATCGTCCTCGAACAGCGGCGTGCCGGTCACTTGACTGGGATCGTGAAACCCGATGGGCGAATGCGAATACTCGCTGACAAAGCCCGGCGGCACTTCAAAGTCCCAGGTGAATTCGCCGTCTTGCACGTGCAGATCGATCTGCAAGGGAATAAGAAAGCCATAGGTCATGGCGTCGATGAACGGCGGGCATTTTTTGACCGTAAGAGTCTCCTCGCCCATGGTTGGATTGAAGGCGCGCTGCGGCGCGGCCTTGTACCAATCGGGCAGGCCCTGCACCGCCGGAATCGGCCGCGGCAGAGACGGCTCGAGCGCGGCCGGGCAGCGAAACGTCAGCGTCATTTCGGCGGGTCGATTCATTCCGCGTATCCCGGTCGACGCCTCTCGGGGTGCAGCACCCAGCATAAAGACTGACATAAATTCCATGTAAACAGCGGGATTTGTGCGGTGGCCGGCCCGTCTCGTCAACGGGCCGAGATGACGCTATATGCAGGGCGGACCTGGGCCTGGGCGGCTTTTGCGATCGACCCTGAGACAATCTCTAAAGGTTTGAAAATATGATGGAATTTTCCGGTCCCGCTGAACGGCATAAGACCGTCGCGGTCAAGGTCGGCAACGTCACGGTCGGGGGCGGCGCGCCCATCGTGGTGCAGTCGATGACCAATACCGACACCGCCGACGCCGAGGCCACGGCCAAGCAGGTGGCGGCGCTGGCGCGCGCGGGTTCCGAGATCGTCCGCATCACGGTCGACCGCGACGAGGCCGCCGCGGCCGTGCCGCACATCAAGGAACGGCTTCTCAAGATGAACGTCAACGTGCCGATCGTTGGCGACTTCCACTACATCGGCCACAAGCTCCTTGCCGATCATCCGGCCTGCGCCGAAGCGCTCGACAAATATCGCATCAATCCCGGCAATGTCGGCTTCAAGGAAAAAAAGGATCGCCAGTTCGGCGCCATCGTCGAGACCGCGATCAAGCACGGCAAGCCGGTGCGCATCGGCGCCAACTGGGGCTCGCTCGACCAGGAATTGCTCACCCACCTGATGGACGAGAACGCCAAGTCGAACCATCCGGTCGACGCCCGCGACGTGACCCGCGAGGCTATGGTGCAGTCGGCGGTATTGTCGGCCGAGCGCGCCGAGGAGATCGGGCTGCCGAAGGATCGCATCATCCTGTCGGCCAAGGTTTCCGCCGTGCAGGATCTGATCGGCGTCTACAGCGAGCTTGCCCGGCGCTGCGATTACGCGCTGCACCTTGGTCTGACCGAAGCCGGCATGGGCAGCAAGGGCATCGTCGCCTCGTCGGCCGCCATGGGTGTGCTGCTGCAGCAAGGTATCGGTGACACCATCCGCATTTCGCTAACCCCTGAGCCCAATGGCGACCGTACGCTGGAAGTGAAAGTCGCACAGGAATTGTTGCAGACCGTGGGCCTGCGCACCTTCGTGCCGCTGGTCGCCGCCTGCCCCGGTTGCGGCCGCACCACCTCGACGACGTTCCAGGAGCTCGCCGCCAGCATTCAGACCTTCATCCGCGACTCCATGCCCGAATGGAAGACGCGTTACCCGGGCGTCGAAGGCCTCAACGTCGCGGTGATGGGCTGCATCGTCAACGGCCCGGGCGAATCCAAGCACGCCGACATCGGCATTTCGCTGCCGGGCACCGGCGAGGCTCCGGCTGCGCCAGTCTTCATCGACGGCAAGAAAGCCGTAACGCTGCGCGGCCCGACCGTCGCCGCTGATTTTCAGAAGCTCGTCATCGACTACATCGAGCGGCGGTTCGGCACCGGCCCGCGACAGACCGCGGCCGAGTGACGTCGAACAAGGCGAGCAGGCGTCATGCGCCGCATCTCGTCGAAATGGACGTTCTTCTATAAGCGCGTCCTTCCCGTCATCTTTGTTGGATTTTTTGTCGTCTTTGTCGGCGTCGGCCTGTTTGCCAATTCGCATGCGAATTCCGCGTTGGAAAACATTCCGTTTGTAATCATAGCAATCATCATGTCGGCTTTCATCTTTTTCATTTTTCGGAAGCTCATCTTCGATCTGGTCGACGAGGTCTGGGAAGACGGCGATACATTGGTGGTGAGAAACGCCGGCCAGGAGCAGCGCATCGCACTGGCCGACATCAAGAACGTCAATTACTCGCCGCTGATCAACCCGCCCCGCGTTATCCTATCGCTGCGCCGGCCGACCGTATTCGGCGACACGGTGGCGTTCTGCGCGCCAGTGCGCCTGGTGCCGTTCGCCACGAGCCCGGTCATCGACGATTTGATCGAGCGCGTCGACCGGGCGCGCGAGCAATCGCAGCATCGGCGCTAGACCGACCCACGCGGCGCTGAGAAGAGGCCCCCGGATACACCGTCAATGCAGGCCGGCAGCGCGTGCATGCCCGCATTGACCAATTCCCCATCCCGGCTACGCTTGCGCGGCAAGATTGGGAGATGGGGATGGAAGCGACGGCATCGCGCGCCAATAAAGGCGCGCGCAAGCTCGACGGCGGCGGCATCATTGCCGCCATCAAGGCGAGCGGCATCGACTATGTGCTGTCGGTGCCCGACATCACCACCAGCGCAGGGCTATTGGCGCCGATCGCAAACGACAAGACCTTGCGCCTGATCCGCGTCTGCAAGGAAGACGAATGCATCGGCATCGCCACCGGCCTCGCCTATGGCGGCAAGCGCGCGCTCACCCTCATTCAGCACACCGGCTTTCTCGATTCGATCAACGCCATCCGCGGCGTCGCCGTCGAGTACAAGCAGCCGATCTGCATGATGATCGGTCTGCTTCAACACGATCCCGAAAAGGCGCCGAAAGAGTCGCCACGTTACGGCGTGCGCATCGTCGAGCCGATCCTCGACGACATGGGCATCGCCCATCACCTCATCAGCCTCGATGCCGACGTCGCGCAGATCAAGCCGGCCATCGACAAGGCCTATGCCGAGTCCCATCCCGTGGCGTTCCTGATCGGGCGGAGTCCCAGCGTGTCATGATGAAACGCGACGAGTGTTTTCGCATCCTGGCGCGGCACATTACCGATGAGGCTGTGGTCGCCACTTACAGCTCCGCCGTCGATTGGGTCGAGGTCAGTCCGCGGCCGCTCAATTATCTGTCGATCGGCGCCATGGGGCTCGACTCGTCCCACGGGCTCGGGCTTGCGCTCGGCCGTCCCGACCGTCGCGTCGTCGTGCTGCAGGGCGACGGCTCGCTCCTGATGAATCTCGGCAGCCTCGTCACCATCGGCGCAGCGGCGCCGAAGAATCTCGTTCACTTCGTCGCCCATAACGACACCTACGAAGCCAACGGCGGCCATCCGATTCCAAATCCGAAAGTCGATTTCGCAAATATCGCGCGCGCGTCGGGCTATGCGGCGACGTACGATTTTTCCGATCTGCGCATGTTCGAGCAGCAAGTCGCGCATGTGCTCGAACAAGAAGGCCCGGTATTCGCGACGCTCCACGTCGAGCCGTCGAAGCCGCTGCACTACGATTATGTGAGCCTGTACGATCCGGAGAAGCGCAAGGCCTTCAAGGCGGCGTGGCTGGCGCGGTAGCGCCGCTCCGCTCGCGTTTCCCGGTCGCAGCGCAGCACGAAGTGGTGCGCTGCAGACCCGGGATCGTTACAAACTCCGAGTTTTTGACGATCCCGGATCGGCGGGAAACAGTTCCTGATTAATCAATGCTTGCGCTCCAGGCGCCGCGCCAGATCGTCGAGCTGTTCGAGATTGCGATAGCGGATACTGACGACGCCTTTTTCCCCGCGGTGGTCGATGCTGACGACCAGGCCGAGCGCGTCCGACAGCCGCTTTTCCAGCGCCACCGTGTCGGCGGCCTTGCGCTTGGGCGCGACGTGCTTGCTCGACGCCGTCCCGCGGTTCACCGTCTCCCGCGCCAGCGCCTCGACTTCGCGCACATTCAATCCGCGCGCGACGATGTCCTCCGCCAGCCGCTCGGCATCGTGATGACCCACCAGGGCGCGCGCGTGGCCGGCGCTGAGCCGGCCGGCCTGGATATGCTCCCTCACCCGATCGGGCAGCGTCTGCAGCCGCAGCGTATTGGCAACATGACTGCGGCTCTTGCCGATCATGCGGGCGACGTCGTCCTGGCTATGGCTGAAATCGCGGATCAGCGCGCGATAGCCCTCTGCCTCTTCGAGCGGATTGAGATCGGTGCGTTGCACGTTCTCGATGATCGCGAGCTGCAGCGCCTCTTCGTCGGTCGCCTCGATGACGACGACCGGCACCTCGTGCAGGCCGGCGCGCTGCGCCGCGCGCCAGCGCCGCTCGCCGGCGATGATCTCGTAGGCGTCGGCCACGCCGCGCACCGGCCGCGCCACGATGGGCTGAATGATGCCGCGCTCGCGCAGCGAGGCCGCAAGCTCGTCGATTTCGGCATTGGCGAAGACGCGCCGCGGATTGCGCGCATTCGGCCGCAGCGCGCCGGTCGGCACCTTGCGTTGACCGCGCGGCCGCTCGTGCACTGAAGTCTCGGCGCCGACGTCGCCGATCAGCGCCGCCAGTCCCCGGCCCAATCGCGATCGCGCTGCTTCCTCCGCCATCGCCGTCTTCCCTGGATTTTCAGTCACAAAGAAATTTCCACGTTTCTTGGTCGTTGCGATCGGCAGCCAGCAATCGCGCTCATCCGGCGAGCAGTTGCTTTTCGCGCTGGATGATTTCGGTCGCGAGCCGCAGATAGGCTTCGCTGCCGCTGCACTTGAGATCGTAGACCAGCACCGGCTTGCCGTAGGACGGCGCTTCGGAGACGCGCACGTTGCGCGGGATGATGGTGTCGTAGACCTTCGGGCCCATGAACTCGCGCACGTCGGCGACCACCTGGCCGGACAGATTGTTGCGCGCGTCGTACATAGTGAGCACGACACCGTGGATGGTGAGATCGGGATTGAGCTGCGCGCGCACCGACTCGACGGTTTTCAGGAGCTGCGACAGCCCTTCGAGCGCGAAGAACTCGCACTGCAGTGGCACCAGAATGGCGTTGGCCGCCGCCATGGCGTTCACGGTCAGCAGATTGAGCGACGGCGGGCAGTCGACGAGGACGTAAGTGAATTGCGTTTGGCCGGCGGCAATCGTGCTCAAGGGCGCGAGCGCATTGCGCAGGCGAAAGGCGCGATCGCGTTCCTGGCCGATCTCGAGCTCGAGCCCGGAGAGATCGAGCGTCGAGGGCGCAAGATGCAGCCGCGGCACCGCGGTAGCGACAATGGCGTCGCGCAAGGTCGCCTCGCCGATCAGAACATCGTAGGTCGAAAACCGGCGGCTGCGGCGATCGATGCCGAGGCCCGTCGAGGCGTTGCCTTGCGGGTCGAGATCGATGATCAAAACCTCCTCGCCGATCGCGGCGAGCGCGGTGCCGAGATTGATGGCGGTCGTCGTCTTGCCGACGCCGCCTTTCTGATTGGCGACGGCAAGGACCCGCGGCGACCGCGTAAGCTGCGGCTGTGGCGCGCGTTCGGGAGCCGCAAAGGGGACTACGCTTGATGTTTGGTCTGGTGCGTCTGGCATTGCCGCTCGTTCCGCTGCGCCGGCGATCGCGCGTTTCCCGGTTCGCGCGCGCCTATGGTTGTCTTTTGGGACTAAGACCCGTGACCCGGACGATCTTGGCTTTGGAGTCGGTGAGACTCGGCGCCAAAGTCGACTGGATGCTCCAACATTTAGCGGCTTCGGTCAATTCAGCACCCACATCTTGTCCCTTGGGGAACAAGCCGACCACACCGCTCTTCAACAATGGATAGGCCGCGGCCAAAAGCTCGGCAAGCGGCGCCAGGGCCCGCGCGGTCACAACGTCCACAGGGGAAGCGAAGTTTTCGACAAAATCCTCGATCCGCACGGCGTGGATCTGCGCCGGCGCGCCGGCGGCGCGGGCAGCTTCGCGCAGAAACGCGGCCTTCTTGGCATTGCTCTCGACCAGATGCACGAGGGCACCCGGCCGATCCGCCAGCGCACAGGCGACCGCCAGACCCGGAAAGCCCCCACCCGATCCGAGGTCGACCCAGATTTTTGCCTCCGGCGCCAGCGCCAGAAGCTGGAGCGAGTCGGCGATATGGCGCGTCCAAAGCTTCGGCTCGGTGGACGGTGCGACGAGATTCATCCGCCGCTGCCACGCCAGCAGCGTCGCGACGAAACGGTCCAGGCGATCCAGTGTTTCACGTGAAACAGGCGTCAGCGCCAGTGCGCGAGCGCGATCTTCCGCGAAATCAGAGCTCACGCCGCGCCGCGGGCCGACTTGCGGTGCCGGCGACGCAGGTGGGCCACGAGAAGCGTCAGCGCGGCAGGCGTCACGCCGTCGATCCGGCCAGCGTGGCCGATGGTGCGCGGCCGATGGGTTTGCAGCTTGTGGCGGACTTCGTTCGAAAGACCCGGAAGCGCGGCGTAATCCAAATCCTCGGGCAGGGCGAGGCTTTCGTCGCGGCGGTAGGATTCCACGTCGGCCGCCTGGCGGCTGAGATAGACGTCGTACTTGGCGTCGATCTCAAGCTGCTCGGCGATTTTGGGACGCAATTCGGCGAGCTGCGGCCAAATCCGAGCCACGTCGCTCATGCCGATATCCGGGTAGGACAGGAGCTCGAACGCCGAACGGCGCTGGCCGTCCTTGCGAAGCGCAAGTCCGCGGCGCGCCGCTTCGGTCGGCGTCACTGTCAGATCCCTCGCCAAGGCCCGCGCCGCGTTGAGCTCGTCCATTTTGGCGCGGTGTATCTTCGCGCGCTCCGCCCCGACGCAGCCGAGGGCGATACCTTTATCGGTCAGCCGCTGGTCGGCGTTGTCGGCGCGCAGCGTCAGCCGATATTCGGCGCGGGAGGTGAACATCCGATAGGGCTCGGTGACGCCGCGCGTCACCAGGTCGTCGATCATCACGCCCAGATAGCCTTCGGCGCGATCGAACAGGATTGGCTCGCCGCGCCCTGCCCGCGCCGCGGCATTGAGTCCCGCAACGAGACCTTGGGCAGCAGCCTCCTCATAGCCGGTCGTGCCGTTGATCTGGCCAGCCAGGAAAAGCCCCGGGATCCGCTTCGTCTCGAGCGACGGCGAAAGCCCGCGCGGATCGACGTAGTCGTACTCGATGGCGTAGCCCGGCCGGGTAATGCGCGCTCGCTCCAGACCAGGAATTGCGGCCACCACGGCGGCTTGCACCTCCTCCGGCAGCGAGGTGGAAATGCCGTTGGGATAGATGGTGCTGTCGTCAAGACCTTCCGGCTCGAGAAAAATCTGGTGCCCGTCGCGCTCGCCAAAGCGCACGATCTTGTCCTCGATCGAGGGGCAATAGCGCGGCCCGCGGCTCTTGATCTGGCCGGAATACATGGGCGAGCGATGCACGTTCGCGCGGATGATGTCGTGAGTCGCCGCCGTGGTGCGCGTGATGCCGCATTCGATTTGCCGATTGAGGATGCGCTCGGTCAGAGCGGAAAACGGCTCCGGCGGATCGTCGCCGGGCTGCATCTCCACCGCCGACCAGTCGACGGTGGCGCCATCGAGCCGCGGTGGTGTGCCGGTCTTCAGGCGGCCCAAGGCAAAACCAGCGCGCTCCAAGGTCTGCGATAGGCCGAGCGCCGGCGCCTCCCCGACCCGGCCGGCGGGAATCTGGCGCTCGCCGATATGAATCAGACCGCGCAAAAACGTGCCGGTGGTAACCACCACGGCGCCGGCCGCGAAAGTCCGGCCATCGACCAAGCGAATGCCGCAGACTTGCGGACGAGCAACGAGATCGTCCACCTCCCCTTCAATCACGATCAAATTCGCCATCTCGCGGATCGCCCGCTGCATGGCGGCCGCGTAGAGCTTGCGATCGGCCTGGGCGCGCGGCCCGCGGACAGCCGGCCCTTTGCGGCGATTGAGGACGCGAAACTGGATGCCGCCGGCGTCGGCGATCCGACCCATGAGGCCGTCGAGCGCATCGATCTCGCGCACCAGATGACCCTTGCCGAGCCCGCCGATGGAGGGATTGCAAGACATGGCGCCGACGGTGGCGAAGCGATGGGTGACCAGCGCGGTGTGGGCTCCCATGCGTGCGGCCGCAGCGGCCGCCTCGCATCCTGCGTGGCCGCCACCGACAACAATCACATCGAACCGAGCAACGGCGTCCGTCACAACCATCGTCTCCAAAGCAGCGGCCTTTTAGCCAAGGCGTGATTTGCGGTCAAAAGCCATCGAGCGCGAGGATGTTTCACGTGAAACACGTGCACCATTTGCTCGATCCGATGTGGTCGTTAACCAATCATTTACCAATACAGAAATCGCGGAAGATCACGTCGAGAATGTCCTCCACATCGACCCGCCCCATGAGCCTTCCCAGGGTCGTCGCGGCCGCGCGGAGATCTTCGGCGACGAGCTCTTCCTGTCCTGCATCTCCGCGGCCGACCGCCCGATCAAGGGCCGTCACCGCCTCTTCGAGAGCGTGCCGATGCCGCGCTCGGGTGATGATGGCGGCCTTAGTGGCGGCGAAATAGTCGCTGGCAAAGGCGCCGAGCGCTGCCTCCAAAGCATCCATCCCCGCGCCCGTCAGCGCCGAGATTGATAGAGTGAATTTGAATTCATCATGTGCTTTCGCCGAGCCTTCGTGAGGCCGTCTTGCTGCCTGATCGCTCTTGTTCTCGATGAGCCAAATCGGCGTATCGCCAAGACCCTCAGGAGGGCCACTGGCCGCTCCACCGTTGGCCGATGAGTCAATGACCCACAAGACGAGGTCGGCCATTGCAGCGCGCTCACGCGCCCGCCGCACGCTCTCCTGCTCCAATGGATCACTGCTCTCGCGCATGCCGGCGGTGTCGAGCAACGTCACCGGATAGCCGCCGAGATTGAGATGCACCTCGATGACGTCGCGCGTTGTGCCAGCGTACGGCGACACGATCGCCGCTTCGCGGCGCGCCAGCCGATTGAGCAAGGTCGACTTGCCGGCATTGGGCGGGCCGGCGATGGCGGCGACCAAGCCGTCCCGCAGCCGCTCGCCGTGCCCGGCTTGGGCGAGTGCTTGAGCAATCTCGTCGCGCAATTGTTGCGCGGCACGAAGCGCCGGCCCCATCAGATCCTCCGGCACATCGGCTTCGTCGGCAAAGTCGATCCGCGCCTCGACCAGCGCCAAGGCTTCGATCAGGCGCCGCCGCCAAGCCTCGGCGCGGTCGCCGATGAGACCCTTGAACTGGCGAAGGGCCAAGCGCCGTTGCGCCGGCGTTTCGGCGGCGATCAGGTCGGCCAAGCCCTCGACCGCCGTAAGATCGAGCCGTCCGCTCTCGAACGCCCGCCGGGTAAACTCGCCCGCCTCCGCGGGCCGACATCCGTCGATCGCTCCCAGCACATCGAGCACCGCAACGATGACGGCTTGACCGCCGTGGAGCTGCAGCTCAGCGACATCATCGCCGGTCTCGCTGTGCGGTGCCGGGAACCACAGCGCCAAAGCCTCGTCGATCAGCTCACCGCTTGCTGGATCGCGCACGCGCGCGAGCGCCGCCTTGCGCGGCTCCGGCCGCCGGCCGATCAGCATATCGAGCGCCCTGCCCGCGGCCGGCCCGGAAATCCGCACCACGGCAATCGCCGCCGGCGGCCGGCCCGACGACAAGGCGAAGATGGTGGAACGATCTGGCATGCTGCAGCGTTCGGCGCGCACCAACCGCGCTTCGTTCTTCGCGGGCTACTTGCTACGGTGCATCCATGTCAACATCGGCAACGGCAGCCTCGGCACAAAATCGCCTCGCCCACGAGACGAGCCCTTACCTGCTGCAGCACAAGGACAACCCAGTCGCCTGGTGGGCGTGGGGGCCCGATGCGCTCGCCGAAGCCAAGCGCGCCGGCAAGCCGATCCTGCTGTCGGTCGGCTACGCGGCGTGCCATTGGTGCCATGTCATGGCCCACGAAAGTTTCGAGGACGATGCCACCGCCGCAGTGATGAACGAGCTCTTCGTCAACATCAAAGTCGATCGCGAGGAGCGGCCGGACATCGACCAGATTTACATGGCGGCGCTGCATCACCTCGGCGAGCACGGCGGCTGGCCGCTGACCATGTTCCTGACGCCCGCCGGCGAGCCGATCTGGGGCGGAACGTATTTTCCCAAGACCTCGCGCTACGGCAAACCGGCCTTCGTCGACGTGCTGCGCGAGATTGCGCGAATTTTTCGCGAGGAGCCGCAGAAGATCGAGACCAACCGCGCGGCGCTGATGGAGCGGCTCGCGGCGACGGCACGGCCGGCGGGCACCGTCACCATCGGGCGTGCCGAGCTCGATAATGCAGCGCGACAACTCGGCGGCATCATCGATCCGGTCAACGGCGGCACCCGCGGCGCGCCAAAATTTCCGCAAGCCGCGCTGTTCGAGCTGCTCTGGCGCGCGGGATTGCGCACCGGCGAGACGCGCTACTTCACTGCTGTCGAGATCACGCTCGACCACATTTGCGAAGGCGGCATCTACGACCATCTCGGCGGCGGCTTCTCGCGCTACTCGGTCGACGAGCGCTGGCTCGTGCCGCATTTCGAAAAGATGCTCTACGACAACGCGCAGCTCTTGGAGCTTCTTGCCATCGCGTACCGGCACGGCGGCAAGCTGCTTTATCGCCAGCGCGCACGCGAGACCATCGCATGGCTCAAGCGCGAAATGACAACGGGCGAGGGCGCGTTCTCGGCGTCGCTCGATGCCGACTCCGAGGGGGAGGAGGGCAAATTCTATGTCTGGTCATATGCCGAGATCATGAGCTTGCTCGGCCAGAACGACGGTGCGTTCTTCGCCCAGCACTACGACGTCACGCTCGGCGGCAACTTCGAAGGCCACAATATTCTCAACCGGCTCAAACCGCTGCCGCGGAGCGCGGAGGATGAGACGCGGCTCGCCGCTTTGCGCGACAAACTTCTTGCCGCGCGGGCAACGCGCGTGCGCCCCGGCCTCGACGACAAGGTGCTGGCCGATTGGAACGGCCTGATGATCGCGGCGCTCGCCAATGCGAGCCAGATGCTTGATGAGCCGGCTTGGCTCGATCTTGCAGCACGCGCCTTCGACTTTGTCACGCGTGCCATGACGCGCGGTGACCGGCTCGGTCATTCCTGGCGCGCGGGCCAGCTGAAATTTCCTGGCCTCGCGTCAGATTTTGCCGCGATGATCCGCGCTGCACTCGCGCTCTTCGAAGCGACCGGTCGGCGCGACTACCTCGACCAGGCGCTTACTTGGCAGCATGCGCTCGATCGCGATTACGCCGACGCAACAGCCGGAACCTATTATCTCACCGCCGCCGATGCGGAAGGGCTCGTCGTTCGGCCGGCATCGACCGCCGACGAGGCAACGCCAAACCACAATGCGGTCGCGGCACAAAATCTCATCCGATTGGCGGTGCTCGCCGGCGAAGATCGCTGGCGCGAGCGGGCCGATCGTTTGATCGCAGCCATTGCGCCGCAGGCGGTCGAAAATCTCTACATGCACATGGCGCTGCTCAACGCCGTCGATCTGCGGCTGCGCGCCGCCGAAATCGTGGTGACCGGGCAGGGCGCAAGCGCTGAGGCCTTGCTCGCCGCCGCCCGCGCACGGCCGCCGCTCGACCGCATCGTGCTGCACGCAGCGAATGCCGAAGCGCTGCCGTTCAGCCATCCGGCGCGCGCCAAGATCGAAGCAACGCGCGAGGCCGCGGCTTTCGTCTGCATCGGGGAAACCTGCTCGCTGCCCCTCAGCGATCCCGCCGGCCTCGCCGGCGCAATCGATGCCGCACGAATTTAGGTATTCATCGAGTCGAAGAACTCGCCGTTGTTCTTGGTGTTGCGCAGCTTGTCGAGCAGGAAGTCGATCGCATCCATGGTGCCCATCGGATTGAGGATGCGGCGCAGCACGTACATTTTCTTGAGCTGATCGGGCGGCACCAGGAGCTCTTCCTTGCGCGTGCCGGAGCGGATGATGTCCATGGCCGGGAAGGTGCGCTTGTCGGCGACCTTGCGGTCGAGGATCAATTCCGAATTGCCGGTGCCCTTGAACTCTTCGAAGATCACTTCGTCCATGCGGCTGCCAGTGTCGATCAGCGCGGTGGCGATGATGGTCAGCGAACCGCCTTCCTCGATATTGCGCGCGGCGCCGAAGAAGCGCTTCGGCCGCTGCAACGCATTGGCGTCGACGCCGCCGGTCAAGACCTTGCCGGAGGAGGGCACCACGGTGTTGTAGGCGCGGCCGAGGCGGGTGATGGAGTCTAGCAGGATCACCACGTCGCGGCCGTGCTCGACGAGGCGCTTGGCCTTCTCGATCACCATCTCGGCGACCTGGACGTGGCGCACCGCCGGCTCGTCGAAGGTCGAGGAAATCACCTCGCCCTTCACCGAGCGCTGCATGTCGGTGACTTCCTCGGGCCGCTCGTCGATCAGGAGCACGATCAGGTAGACTTCCGGGTGATTGTGCGTGATCGAGTGGGCGATGTTCTGCAACAGCACGGTCTTGCCGGTGCGCGGCGGCGACACGATCAAGGCGCGCTGGCCCTTGCCGACCGGCGCGACAATATCGATGACGCGCGCGGAGAGATCCTTCTTGGTCGGATCCTCGAATTCCATCTTCAGCCACTCGTCGGGATAGAGCGGCGTCAGGTTGTCGAAGTTGACTTTGTGACGCGCCTTCTCGGGGTCCTCGAAGTTGAGCGAATTGACCTTGAGCAGGGCGAAATAGCGTTCGCCCTCCTTGGGGCTGCGGATATGGCCGTCGATGGTGTCGCCGGTGCGCAGGCCGAAGCGGCGGATCTGCGAGGGCGAGACGTAGATGTCGTCCGGCCCGGGCAGATAATTGGCCTCGGGCGAGCGCAGAAAGCCGAAGCCGTCCGGCAGCACTTCGACGACGCCTTCGCCGACAATATCGGTCTCGCGCGCCGAAAGTTGCTTGAGGATGCCGAACATCAGCTCCTGCTTGCGCATGGTCGAGGCGTTCTCGACCTCGAGCTCTTCGGCAAAGGAGACAAGCTCGGCTGGAGTCTTGGTCTTGAGTTCTTGGAGTTTCATTTCCCGCATAGGGAATTCCTTATGGAAATTGCGCCAGCGGGAGGTGAGGCTCAGGCTTCGCTGGCGAGAGAAAGACCGTAGGTCTAGGGGATACGAGAGGCTTAAGATCCCGGCCCCGATGCACCAATCGGCTCCAGTCGACTGGAGCCAGAACTCAGCTGCATCCGCCTACGTTCGGTGGGATGGCGCAAAGATAAGAAAAGACCCGAAGTCTCGCAAGAGGCGACACGGACTTTAGTCAAAGAACTCGTAAACCTCAGAACGGTTTCAACACCGCCAAGAGCACGATCAGGATCAACAGCACCGTCGGCACCTCATTGATTATCCTATAGAATTTCTGCGAATGCCGATTGCGGTCGGCGGCGAAGTCCTTGCGCCAGCGCGCCAGCAGCCCGTGCACCGCCGATAGCGCCAAAACCAGCACGATCTTGGCTTGCAGCCAGGGCGCGGAGAACCACCCGAAGCGAGAATCAGGGCCGAGCCAGGCAAGCCAAAGCCCCAAGACCCAGGTCGCGACCATCGCCGGATTGATGATGCCGCGAAGGAGCCGTCGCTCCATGACCTTGAAGGTCTCCGACTGAACCGAGCCCTTTTCCGCAGCGCAGTGGTAGACGAAGAGGCGCGGCAGATAGAGCATGCCCGCCATCCAGGCGATCACGGCGATGATGTGGAAGGCTTTGAGCCACTCAGACATGGCCACGTACCCGCGCGATCAGTCGCTCGACGTGAGCGATCGGCGTGTCCGGCAGGATGCCGTGACCGAGATTGAAGATGAAAGGCCCTTGGCCGAACGCTTCGAGAATGGCGTCGGTGGCGCGGTCGAGCGCGACGCCGCCCGCAAGCAATGCTAACGGGTCGAGATTGCCCTGCACCGTCCGCCGCGGCTGAATTTGCTCGCGCGCGAAATTGAGCTCCGTCATCCAATCGAGCCCCACGGCATCGACCGGGACAGCGTCGAGATAGCGCGGCAACTCGGAGCCGGCGCCGCGTGGGAAACCGATAATCCGTGCCGCGGGAACTTGCGCACGAACCGCCGAGACAATCCGCGCCATCGGCTCGATGCACCATCGGCGAAACTCGTCCTCCGGCAATACGCCCGCCCAGGTATCGAAAATCTGCACAGCGTCGACGCCCGCGGCAAACTGCTTGACCAGATACGCTGCGGAGGCTTCGACCAGAATATCGATCAAACGCGCGAAGGCCTCGGGATGTCGGTAGGCAAACAAACGGGCCGGTAGCTGATCGGCGGTGCCGCGACCGGCAATCATATAGGTCGCAACCGTCCACGGAGCGCCACAGAAGCCGAGCAGTGCAATGTGTTCCGGCAATTCGCCTTTGACGCGCCCGATCGTCTCATAAACCGGCGCAAGCTTTTCCTGATCGAGTTCGGCGTCCAACCGCGCCAGTGCCGAAGGTTCAGCCAGGGCATCGAGCTGCGGACCGTCGCCGACCGCAAACGTCACTCGCTGTCCAAGTGCATGCGGCACAACCAGGATATCGGAGAACAGGATTGCCGCGTCAAAGCCAAACCGTCGGATCGGCTGCAATGTCACGTCCGCCGCCAGCACCGGATTAAAACACAAATCCAGGAAGCTTTCGGTCTTTTCGCGTATCGCCCGATATTCCGGCAAGTAGCGTCCCGCCTGCCGCATCAGCCAGATCGGCGGCACCTCGGCATGCTCGCGTGCAAGGGCACGAAGTAAAGGTTTGATCACAGGATTATCAGACACGCTCCAATCCTAATCCAAAATAACTTAAAGAGAATCTGTTGTAGTAGTTGGACGGTTGATTAGACTCATACATTGGCATGCACATTCTATCCACACGCAGCCCACATGCCTTTGCCGCGATTAACAGGGATCATCGCCAATCATATGGGCCAGTGAACAAGCCAAAGAGAAGTGTTTCCTCAAATCCCGCGCCGATGTCATTCACAAGCCCTTCCTCTCGGCGGGTGATCGACTTGGGCGAAATCACAGCGGGACGAATGTGGACGGGACTCCCGGTTTTGCGGCTATTTTGCTTGCGTGTCGTGGCAGGGCATGGCCTTCTCCCCACTCGTCGACATGTTATCCAAGTGGCGATTTAGCTGAACCGTCATGGCGCAGGCACCGGGCTACTTTCACCTCCACTTGATTTCGGACGCAACCGGGGAGACCTTGATCACGGTCGCGCGTGCCGCGGCGGCGCAGTACACCAAGGTTTTGCCGGTCGAGCATGTGCACCCCTTGGTGCGGACCCAGAAGCAGCTCGATCGGGCGCTGGCCGATCTCGAGGAATCTCCGGGGATCGTGCTTTACACCCTGCTCGATGATGCCCTAGTGAAGCGGCTGGAAACGAAATGCCGCGAGCTCGGTTTACCATGCCTATCAATTCTCGGCCCGGTCTTGCATCTGTTCCATGCTTATCTCGGTGCGGAGAGCACTCATAAGGTCGGCGCCCAGCATACGCTGAACGCTGAATATTTCCGGCGTATCGACGCGCTCAATTACACGATGATGCATGACGACGGTCAGCAAACCGATGATTTGGAAGAGGCCGACGTGGTCTTGGTCGGGGTGTCGCGAACGTCGAAAACGCCGACATCGATCTATCTCGCTAACCGCGGGGTGAAGACGGCGAACGTGCCGCTGGTGCCCGGTGTGCCGCTGTCGCTCAACGTGGAGCGTTTGACGCGGCCGTTGGTGGTCGGGTTGTTCGCGACGCCCGAGCGCATCGTGCAGATCCGCCAAAACCGGCTGCTCGGCCTGAAGGTTCAGCGCGACGACGACCAATATATCGACCGCCAGGCGGTCGCCGAGGAAGTTGCCTCCTCGCGGCGGCTCTGTGCCAAGCACAACTGGCCGCTGATCGACGTGACCCGGCGCTCGATCGAGGAGACGGCAGCGGCCGTGTTGAGCCTGCTCGGCGAGCGCCGCCGCCACAAAGCGTCGTAGCGTCATGCCGCTGTGGCTTGCCGCGGCGCCGCTTCTTCTTGCTTCGCGCAGTACCGTGCGACGGTCGCTGCTCGAAGGCGCCGGCGTCCCGGTCGAGGTTGTGCCGGCCGATATCGACGAACGCGGCGTGGAAGCGCGGGCACCGCTGCAAGCGCCGGTCGCCATCGCCGCGCTCCTGGCGCGCGAAAAGGCCTTGGCGGTTGCGCGGCAAAAGACTGGACGCCTCGTTCTTGGGGCCGACCAGATGCTATCGCTCGAGGGCCGGCGCTTTGCAAAGCCGGCCGACCGGTCGGCGGCCCATGCGCAGCTCCGCGCGCTCTCGGGTCGAACCCACGAGCTCTACTCCGCGATCGCCTTCGCCCAGGACGCGGCGGTGTTGTTCGAGCATGTTGCCGTTGCGCGCTTGACCATGCGCGCGCTGTCGGATCGTTTTCTTCAGAGCTATCTCGATGCGGTCGGCGAAGCCGCGACCGCAAGCGTCGGCGCCTATCAGCTCGAAGGCCTCGGGATCCAGCTGTTCGAGCGCGTCGACGGCGATTACTTCGCGGTGTTGGGTCTGCCGCTGATGACGGCGCTCGACTTTCTGCGCCGGCAGGGCTGTTTGGAGCCATGAGCAGCGTGCGCCCGCTCATTTTGTGCCTGACCGGCTCGCTCGGTATGGGCAAGTCGGTGACCGCGAAATTCTTCGCCGAAGAGGGCGTGCCGGTGCACGATTCGGACGCCACCGTCCATGCGCTTTATGAAGGTGAGGCGGTGCCGGCCATTGAGGCGGCCTTTCCCGGAACCACGGCCGCGGGCAAGGTCGATCGAGCCAAGCTCGCCGCGAAGGTCGTCAACGACAAGGCGGCGCTGGCGCGCCTGGAAGCCATCGTGCACCCCTTGGTCGGCGCGGCGCGGGACAGGTTCCTGGCCGAGGCGCAGGCCCGCGGGGCTCCCATCGTGGTGCTCGACATTCCGCTCCTGTTCGAGATCGGCGGCGAAAACCTTTGCGATGCCGTCGTGGTCGTTTCGGCGCCGGCCGAGGTGCAGCGGGCCCGCGCTTTACAGCGGCCCGGCATGACCGAGGACAAGTTCGACGCGCTCGTTGCCAAACAGATGCCGGACGCCGAAAAGCGCCGCCGCGCCGATTTTATCGTCGATAGTTCACAGGGCTTCGAACATGCCCGCACGCAGGTTCGCGACATCCTGCGTGCGGTTGCTAAAATGCCGCGCAGACACTGATTCGCGATCACTTGGCGGCGAGTTTAGTGTCGCGGGAAAGCTCATGCGCGAAATCGTCCTCGATACCGAAACCACCGGCCTTGATCCCCTCCAGGGCGATCGGCTGGTCGAGATCGGCTGCATCGAGCTGATCAATCGTTTCCCGACCGGCAAGACGTTCCACGGATATTTCAACCCGGAACGCGACATGCCCGAGCAGGCATTTCAAGTTCACGGGCTGACCAGCGGTTTCCTGAGCGACAAGCCGAAATTTGCCGATAAAGCGGCCGACCTTATCGACTTTCTTGGCGACGCACCGCTGGTGGCGCACAACGCCATGTTCGACCTTTCCTTCCTCAACGCCGAACTGGAGCGCGCCGGCTTCGTCACTGTGAGTCGCGAACGCATGGTCGACACGCTGCTGATCGCGCGCCGCAAGCATCCGGGCGGATCGAACCGGCTGGACGATCTCTGCGTGCGCTACACCATCGATAATTCGCGCCGCACCAAACACGGCGCGCTGCTCGACGCCGAGCTATTGGCCGAGGTCTATGTCGAACTGATCGATGCGCGCCAAGCGCAGCTCGGCTTGTCGCAGGCCGCCGCGCCGGTGATTTCAGCCGGCGTGCAGATCGTCATTCGCGAGCGGCCGGCGCCGCTCGCTGCGCGCGTGACCGATGACGAACGTGCCGCGCACCGGCTGTTCATCGGCACGCTCGGCGAAAATGCGATCTGGCGCGATTATATCAGGTTGGATTGAGCGGCGGCGAAGGCGGCGCCGGTTGTGCCGCGGCCATGCGCTGACGGTAGAGATCGACAAAATCGATCGGGTTGAGCAAGAGCGGCGGGAAGCCGCCGTTGCGCACCGACGTGGCGACGATCTCGCGGGCAAACGGAAACAGCAGGCGCGGGCATTCGATCAGGACGAACGGCTGCAAACTGTCGGCCGGTACGTTCATGACGCGGAACATGCCGGCGAAGACCAGCTCGAAGCTGTACAGCACCAAGCCCTGGGCGTCGGCCTTGCCTTCCAAGCGCAGCGTGACCTCGAAATCGGTCTCGCTCATGGGCGCAGCATCGACGTTGATCTGAATGTTGATGGTTGGCTGCTGGCCGCTCGGCGTCAACGAGCGCGGCGCGTGCGGATTTTCAAAGGAAAGATCCTTCACGTACTGCGCCAGCACGGCGATTTGGGGCATCGCCATCTGCGGCTGCTGCTGCGGGGGTTGCGGCCCGCCATTCGTCGTTGACATGCCGATCTCCGGTCAGCGCGCAAACGTTGTGCGCTTGTGGCTAACACAGGGCAGGCCAGGGAACAATGGCGGCAGCCCCGGGGTGCCGCGTGGGCAGGCCATTCTCGGAATGGCTGGCGCCGATTTGGGCGCGCCTGGCTCAAAAAGGCCGCGCGCAAGGAAATCCGCCGCGATCGGGTGGGCGCGGCGGTATGATATGGCATCGCGCCACGGTCGCGCTTTGCGTTGTTGGCGCGGCAGGCGCAATCGTTTAGACTTGCGTGCCGGCGTGAGGCCATGGCGTGCGCGGCCTCTGGATGGTTTCCCCCACGTGCCTACATAAGGAGGCAGGAGGCGGAGACCGAGTTCCCGCCTGCAACTCGCGATCTTCGAACCGAGCCGGGAAGCACCGTTTCAACATTGGCGATGTCAAGAGAATGTCTAACGTGTTCGACATTTATACCATTATCTTTCTCGCGCTCGCGGTGTTCATTTTCCTGCGGCTTCGCAGCGTGTTGGGCCAACGCACCGGTCGCGAGCGGCCACCCTATGATCCTTACTCGGCGCGCGATGCGGTGCGCAGCCCGGCGACCGATAAGGTCGTGACCTTGCCGACCCACCCGGTCGAGACCGGGACGCGGCCGGCCGAGCCGGCGTCGGCACCCGGCGAGCGTTGGAAGGGCATCGCCGAGACCGGCTCGAGCGTCGCCACCGGTCTCGATGCCATCGTGGCCCAAGACGCAAGTTTCGACGCTCAGCACTTCATCACCGGCGCGCGCACTGCCTACGAGATGATCGTGACCACCTTTGCCGAGGGCGATCGCCGCCAGTTGCGAAGCTTGTTGTCCCGCGAGGTGTTCGACGGTTTCGACGCCGCCATCACCGAGCGCGAAAATCGCGGCGAGACCGCCGAGACGCGCTTTGTCTCCATCGACAGCGCCACCATCACTGCGGCTGAGCTGCGCGCCCGCACGGCGCAGATCACCGTGCGTTTCGTTTCGAAGTTGATTTCGGCGACCCGCGACCGCAGCGGCACCGTCATCGACGGCAATGCCGAGAAGGTCACCGACGTCACCGACGTGTGGACATTTGCCCGCGATGTCTCTTCGCGCGATCCCAATTGGAAAGTGGTTGCGACCGAAGCCGGACACTAGCGCCGATGGGGGGACGTTGTCGGGTCGTTTGTCTCCTCCTCCCGTTCATCAGTCTCGCCGTGGCGGCGACGACGGCGCGCGGCGCCGAAGTCCGGCCGATCAGATTTCCGGACTCGCAATATGAGCCGGTGGAGTGGGCAGACGTCGACGGCTGGGCGAGCGACGATCATGCCGCCGCGTTTTCGACCTTTCTCGCCAGCTGCCGCATCCTGACCACGACCAAACAGCGGCCGGCACGCGATGTCAGTCCGGTTGCCGACGCTCTCAAGGATGTCTGCACCCGCGCGCTCGCCGCCATTCCGCTCGACGATGACGGCGCGAAAAAATTCTTCGAGGATAATTTCCGTCCGATCCGGATCGACAGGATCGGCGATGCGCAGGGCTTTCTCACCGGCTACTACGAGCCGATCATCGAAGGCTCACGCGTACCGACGGGTCAGTTTACCGCGCCGCTCTACCGCCGGCCGCCCAATCTCGTCGTCTCCGGCCGCCGCAAGCTCGGCGATGCATTTCCCTCCAAGGGCGTGAAAGTCGGCCGCCGCGTCGGCCGCCGCAAGATCGTGCCGTATTACGACCGCGGCGAGATCGAGGATGGCGCGCTCGACGGCTGGCACCTGGAAATCTGCTGGCTGCACGATCCGGTCGACGTGCTGTTCGCGCAGATCCAGGGCTCGGCACGGATCAGGCTGGAAGACGGCACCATTCTCCGCGTCAATTACGACTCGCACAACGGCTGGCCTTATACGCCGGTCGGGCGCGTGCTGATCGACCGTAATCTCATCCCAAAGGACGAAATGTCCATGCAGCGTATTCGCGCATGGATGCAAGCCAATCCCGACGCGGCCAAGAATGTGCGGCGGCAAAACAAGTCTTACGTGTTCTTTCACATCACCGATCTTGCCACGGAGGATGAAGCGATCGGCGCCGGTGGCGCGCCGCTCGTTCCCGGGCGCTCGATCGCGGTCGATCATGCGCTGCACGTTTATGGCACGCCGTTCTTCATCAGCGCTGATCTGCCGATCGCCAACGACAAGGGCGGCACCAAATTCCGCCGCCTGATGATTGCGCAGGACACCGGCTCGGCCATCGTCGGTCCGGCGCGCGCCGATATCTATTTCGGCGCCGGCGATGAGGCGGCACGGATGGCCGGGCGGATCAAGAACCCGGGCGATTTCTACATGTTGTTGCCGCGGCAGCTTGATCCGGTCGAGGCCGGACAGGACACGCCGTTGCCACCGGAGCGGCCAAGCTCGTTCGGCATGTCGGTCACCAACACCATGGACGATCCGACGGCGGTCGAGGACGTGCCGGTGCCGGAGGCGAAGCCCGCCGCGGCGCCGGCGGCAAAACCGGCGGTGTCGGCGCAGAAGCGAAGAAGGAAACCATGACCCGGCGCCGGCACCTAAGCGATGAGGAAGAGGCACTGTGGGCGGGCTTCGCGCGCTCCATCACGCCGCTGCGGCCATCGCGCAAATCGGCAAAGCCCGTCGCCGCGCCGGCCGGCAAGCTTGCCGCCAAGACTGCTGACAAGACTGGCGCCAAGGCAGCGGTGGCGCGTGAGCCCGTGCCGTCGCGTCTCGCCGCCGCACCGGCTCCGCTCGCGCCGCTTCCTCGGCGACTCAAGCAACGGGTGGCGCGGGGCCGCGAGCCGATCGACGACCGCATCGATTTGCACGGCATGACGCAAGCGCAGGCCCATGGCGCCTTGCTCGGCTTCCTGCATCGCGCCCAGGCTGCCGGCGCCAAGACCGTTCTCGTCGTCACCGGCAAAGGCGGAAGCTCGTCGCCGGCCAATGCCGAGCGCGGCGTGCTCAAGCGGCAAGTGCCTTTATGGCTGGCGCTGCCGGAATTCCGCCCGCTTGTCGTCGGGTTCGACGGCGCCCATGTCGGCCACGGTGGCGAAGGCGCGCTTTATGTGCGCCTGCGCCGGCCGCGCTGAAAGTTTCGGTTAACCATAGCGCCGGGAATTCCATAGATCCGGCCTGGATTGGTCACCGTGGTCTGCGACAACGGCATCGTTCGCCAGCACGCAGTATCCGGAGTACGTCCGATCATGTCCGACATCGTCACCCTAGACCCGAAGCCGAAGCCGAAGACGCAAACGACGCAGAGCGCCTCCGATGACGGACGCGCGTTTGCCCAGGTCGAGAAGTGGATGGCGATGATCCGCGAGATCAGCCGCGAAGAGCCTAATCGATCTTCAATCCCGTCGTCTTGATGACGGACTCCCACTGCTGGGTGTCCGCCTTGAGAAATTTTGCCAGCGCTTCCGGCGAAGAGCTCTCCGCCGTGTAGGCGGTATTGGCGAGCTTGTCGACGGTAGCCTTGTCGGTCATCGCCTTGACGACGGCGGCGTTGAGAGTGCGCACGATCTGCGGCGGCGTCTTGGCCGGCGCGAAAACGGCCTGCCACGAGTCGACCACATAGCCGGGCACGCCCGACTCCGTGATAGTCGGTACGTCGGGCGCCGCCGGCGATCGCTTTGCTCCAGTCGACGCCAGCACGCGCACCTGGCCGGACCGTGAATAAGTCAAAAGCTCGCCGCTGCCGAAATAACAGTGGACCCGCCCGGGAATGAGATCGATGAAGGCGGGAGCTGCACCGCGATAGGGCGCGTGCGTCATCTGGATCTTGGCCATCTGCATGAACAGCACTTCGGCCAAATGCGGACCGCTGCCGGTGCCGGGTGAGGCGATGATCAGCTTACCCTCGCGCTCATTCGCATAAGCGATAAGCTCTTTGATCGTCTTGGCCGGCGACGAATTCGGCACGAACACAAAGAACGGAAATTTTGCGAACAGCGAAACCGGCGCGAAGTCGGTCTCCGGATCGTAGTCGAGCGAGCGGTACAGCGCCGTATTGGCCGCGAGCGACGACGTGCCGAAAAGCAGCGTATAGCCGTCGGGATCGGAATGGGCGACGTAGGCGCTGCCGATATTGGTGCCGGCGCCGGGCTTGTTGTCGACGACGACCTGCTGACCGAGGATGTTTGACAGCTGGTCGGCAAGCAGCCGCGCGTTGGTGTCGGTCGGCCCGCCCGCCGCGATCGGCACGATCAGATGTACCGGCCGGTCGGGCCAGCTTGCCGCGCGTGCCACGCGCAACAGGCGCGGCGCGAACACCGATGCGGTGGAAACTGCAATCAGCCGACGACGCGTCAGCACGGCCGTTCCCCGGGTCTGTTTCGCTTGCAGTCTAGCCACAAACGCTTGGCCGCGCCACGGACCGTGGCTGCGTCATGCTGCCCCGAGGGCGCGGGGCGTCGCGCTTTGGCGCTACAGAATAAATCGGCTCAGATCGGCGTTCTTGGCGAGATCGCCGATGTGCTTGTGCACGTAAGCCGCGTCGATCTTCACGGTCTCGCCGGGCCGATCCGGCGCCGCGAACGAGATCTCGTCAAGCACGCGCTCCATCACCGTCTGCAGCCGTCGGGCGCCGATATTTTCCACGCTGGAGTTCACTGCCACAGCGACGTCGGCGACCGCGTCGATGGCGTCTTCGGAGAATTCCAGCGTCACGCCTTCGGTCGCCATCAGCGCGATATATTGCTTGATCAACGAGGCCTCTGGTTCCGTAAGAATGCGGCGGAAATCGTCGCGGCTCAGCGGCTTGAGCTCGACCCGGATCGGCAGACGGCCCTGCAGCTCGGGGAGCAGGTCCGACGGCTTGGAAATGTGGAATGCGCCCGAGGCGATGAACAGGATGTGGTCGGTCTTCACCGGGCCGTGCTTGGTGGCGACCGTCGTGCCTTCGATCAGCGGCAACAAATCGCGCTGCACGCCCTCGCGCGACACGTCGGCGCCGATGCGGCCTTCGCGGGCGCAGATCTTGTCGATCTCGTCGAGGAACACGATGCCGTTGTTCTCGACCGCCTTGATCGATTCCTGGGTGAGCTGATCGGCATCGAGCAGCTTGTCGGATTCCTCGTTGATCAGGATTTCGTAGGAATCGTGCACGGTGACGCGACGGGTCTTGGTCCGGCCGCCGCCGAGCTTGCCGAAAATATCGCCGATCGAGATCGCGCCCATTTGCGCGCCCGGCATGCCGGGAATGTCGAACAGCGGCATGCCGCTGCCGGCTGACTGCACCTCGATTTCGATCTCCTTGTCGTCGAGCTCGTTGGCGCGGAGCTTCTTGCGAAACGTCTCCTTGGTCGAGGCGCTGGCATTGGCGCCGACCAGTGCATCGAGCACGCGATCTTCGGCCGCCTTCTGGGCGCGCGCCTGGACGTCCTTGCGCTTTCGCTCGCGGGTCAGCGCGATGGCGACCTCGACCAGGTCGCGGACGATCTGCTCGACGTCGCGGCCGACATAGCCGACCTCGGTGAATTTGGTCGCCTCGACTTTGAGAAACGGCGCTGCGGCAAGCTTGGCGAGCCGCCGCGAAATCTCGGTCTTGCCGACGCCGGTCGGCCCGATCATCAGGATGTTCTTCGGCAGCACTTCCTCGCGCAGCCGGTCGTCGAGCTGCAGCCGGCGCCAGCGGTTACGCAGCGCGATCGCCACGGCGCGCTTGGCGTCGGCCTGGCCGACGATGAAGCGGTCGAGCTCGGAAACGATCTCGCGCGGGGAAAAGTCGGTCACGCTTTCAAGGTCTCGATGGTCACGTTGCGGTTGGTGTAGACGCAGATGTCGGCGGCAATGTCGAGCGAGCGGCGGACGATGGCCTCAGCGTCGAGCGGCCCGTCGGCGAGCGCGCGGGCCGCGGCCAGCGCGTAGTTGCCGCCGGAGCCGATGCCGGCAATGCCGGCCTCGGGCTCGAGCACGTCGCCGGTGCCGGTCAGCACCAGCGAGACCTCCTTGTCGGCAACGATCATCATGGCTTCGAGGCGCCGCAGGTAACGGTCCGTGCGCCAATCCTTGGCGAGCTCGACCGCGGCGCGGGTGAGCTGGCCGGGATATTGCTCGAGCTTGGATTCGAGCCGCTCGAACAGCGTGAAGGCGTCGGCGGTGGCGCCGGCAAAGCCGCCGATGACGTCGCCCTTGCCGAGGCGACGTACCTTCTTGGCGTTGGCCTTGACGATGGTCTGACCGATGGAGACCTGGCCGTCGCCGCCCACGGCCACCACGCCACCCTTGCGGACGGTCAAGATAGTGGTGCCGTGCCAAGGGGTGGACGGGCCGGATTCTGGGGATTGCATGGGCTGAAAGGGCCTTTGTTCTGGCCAAGATTTAAGAGTTGGGCCCGGGCAATGCAAATGCACGGGGACATTGGCGAATGGCGCCAACCCCTGATAAAAGGCGCGCAACTTAGCGAGAATCGTCATGCGCAAGGCGTCCGTGAAACGGACCACCAAGGAAACCGACGTCGAGGTCGCGGTCGATCTCGACGGCGAAGGCCATGCGTCGATTGCGACCGGCATCGGCTTTCTCGACCACATGCTCGAACTGCTGGCCCGGCACGCGCGCATCGATCTTACGGTGAAGGCCAAGGGCGACCTGCATATCGACCAGCATCACACCACCGAGGATGTCGGCATCTCGCTCGGTCAGGCGATCAAGCAGGCGCTCGGCGACATGAAGGGCATCACCCGCTATGCCGACGTGCATCTGCCCATGGACGAAGCGCTGACTCGCGTCGCGATCGACATTTCCGGCCGGCCGTTCCTGGTGTTTCAGGTGCCGTTCGTTCGCGCCAAGATCGGCGCCTTCGATACCGCGCTGGTTCAGGAGTGGTTTCAGGCCTTCGCCATGAACGCGGGCGTGACGCTGCATGTCACGACGCTTTATGGCAGCAACGACCACCATATCGCCGAGTCCTGCTTCAAGGGCTTGGCGCGGGCGTTGCGGGCGGCGGTTGCCATCGATGCCCGGGCCGCGGGCGAGGTGCCTTCGACCAAAGGCACGCTCGGCAATTGATTGTGGTGTTCCCCGCCCTACTTGATGGGCGGGGCTGAGAAGCGAGACCGGCCATGTCCGTCTACACCGTCCACGAGCCGCCGCCGCGCCGTGGCGCCGCCGCGCCCGAAGCCGAGCGCTTTACGTTTGTGCGCGACGGCCTTTCGTTGTGGGCGTTCCTGTTTGCGCCGCTGTGGATGCTGCGGCACGGGATGTGGCTGGTGCTGTTCGGCTATGTCGTAATTTCGGCCGGGCTGCAGATCGGCGTCCGCGTGTCCGGCGGGTCGGTGCTCGCCGCTGCCTTGATTGGACTTCTCCTCGGGCTCCTGGTCGGGCTCGAGGCCGGCACGCTGCGCCGTTTCACGCTCGGCCGCCGCGGCTGGACCAATATCGGCGTCGTCAGCGGCGACGACGTCGAAGACGCCGAGCGCCGCTTCTTCGATGTGTGGGTCCGGCAGCGGGCCGCTCCAGCCTCCGCTTCGATCGCAGGAACGTCGGCACCCGCGAGAGCGCCGGTGGCGCCTGTCCAGCGTATGCCGCAGGCGCCGGCCGTTGTCGGGCTTTTCCCAGAGCCGGGAGCGCCGCGATGAGCGTCGCCATCGTCGATTACGGCTCCGGCAATTTGCACTCGGCGGCGAAGGCGTTCGAGCGCGCCGCCCACGATGCCGGTCGCGGCCAGGAGATCGTCGTGACCAGCGATCCCGCCGTCGTGACCGGTGCCGATCGCGTCGTGCTGCCGGGCGTCGGCGCTTTCGCCGATTGCCGGCGCGGGCTCGACGCCATCGACGGCATGGTCGAGGCGCTGGACGAGGCGGTGCGGAAAAAGGCCCGGCCGTTCTTCGGCATCTGCGTCGGCATGCAGCTCCTCGCCGAGCGTGGCTGCGAATATGAAGTCACCGAAGGCCTCGGCTGGATCGCCGGCGAGGTCGACCGCATCGTGCCGAACGATCCGAACTTGAAAATTCCGCACATGGGCTGGAACACGCTCAATGTCGCGCGGCCGCACCCGGTGCTGGAAGGCCTGTCGTTTGGCCCGCAGGGCCGGCACGCCTATTTCGTGCATTCCTATCAGCTCAACATCGCGCGGGGCGACGATCTGGTGGCGGACGCCGACTATGGCGGACCCGTCACGGCGATCGTCGCCCGCGACAATATTTTCGGCACGCAATTCCATCCGGAGAAGAGCCAGAAGCTCGGGCTGGCGTTGATCGAAAATTTTCTGCGGTGGACTCCGTGATGTTGTTGTTCGTGTCGTGATCCTGTTTCCCGCCATCGATCTGAAGGACGGCCTCGCCGTGCGCCTGCAGCAGGGCGACATGGCGCGCGCCACCGTATTCAACCGCGATCCGGCGGTGCAGGCGAGTACGTTCGAGCAGCAGGGCTTCGACTATCTCCACATCGTCGATCTTGACGGCGCCTTTGCCGGCCGACCGATGAATGCGGCGGCGGTCGAGGGCATCCTCGGCGCGGTGAAAATTCCGCTGCAGCTTGGCGGCGGCATTCGCGACCGCGCCACCATCGATGGCTGGCTCGGCAAGGGCGTCGCCCGGGTCATCATCGGCACCGCCGCGGTGCGCGATCCGGCGCTGGTGAAAGACGCCGCGAAAAAATATCCCGGCCGCGTCGCCGTCGGGCTCGACGCCCGCCACGGCAAAGTCGCGGTTGAAGGCTGGGCGGCGACTTCGGAACTGTCCGCGCTCGATATCGCGCGGCGCTTCGAGGACGCCGGCGTTGCCGCGATCGTCTACACCGACGTGGCCCGCGACGGCATGCTCAAGGGCCTCAATCTCGACGCCACCATTGCGCTCGCCGACGCGGTGTCCATTCCGGTCATCGCCTCGGGCGGGCTTGCCTCGCTCGACGATGTCCGCGCGCTCCTGGCGCCGCGCGCCAGGAAGCTCGCCGGTGCCATCGCCGGCCGCGCGCTCTATGACGGCCGGCTCGATGCGGCGGAAGCGCTCGCCCTTCTCCGCGGCGCGCGGGCGACGGCGTGACATGTTCAAGGTCCGCGTCATTCCCTGCCTCGACGTGAAAGACGGCCGAGTCGTCAAGGGCGTCAATTTCGTCAATCTGCGCGACGCCGGCGATCCGGTCGCCGCCGCGATCGCCTATGACGAGGCTGGCGCCGACGAGCTTACGTTTCTCGACATCACCGCAAGCCACGAGAACCGTGGCATCATGCTCGACGTGGTGCGGCGCACGGCCGAGGCCTGCTTCATGCCGCTCACGGTCGGCGGTGGCGTGCGCACCATCGAGGACATCCGCGCGCTGCTCACCTCGGGCGCCGACAAAGTGTCGATCAACACCGCCGCGGTGTCACGCCGCGCCTTCGTCAAGGAGGCGGCCGAGAAATTCGGCGATCAGTGCATCGTGGTCGCCATCGACGCCAAGAAAGTCTCGAAATCAGGCGAACCCGACCGCTGGGAGATCTTCACCCATGGCGGCCGCAATCCCACCGGCATCGACGCCGTCGCCTATGCGCGCGAGGTGGTCGCGCTCGGCGCCGGCGAAATCTTGCTCACCTCGATGGACCGTGACGGCACCCGGCAGGGTTTCGACATTGCGCTGACCCGCGCCATCGCCGACGCGGTCACGGTGCCGGTGATCGCCTCCGGTGGCGTCGGCAATCTCGAGCACCTGGTCGAAGGCATCCGCGATGGCCATGCCACCGCCGTGCTGGCGGCCTCGATCTTTCACTTCGGCGAGTTTTCGGTGCGCGACGCCAAGACTTACATGGCCAAGGCCGGCCTGCCGGTGCGGCTCGATTCGTGACCGCCTCTCCCCGCCTGGACGCAGAGGTGCTAAGGAACGCCAAGGACTGCGAATTTATTTAATGCCCATGTAAAGCCTATGTAATGCCCATGGCTCAATCGTTCACCCTCAACGATCTGGAAAAGCGCGTGCAGGCGCGGGCTTTGGCCAGCGCCGAGGAATCCTACACTCGTAAGCTGCTGGATCGCGGGGTGGCGCAGTGCGCCAAGAAACTCGGCGAGGAGGCGGTCGAAGCCGCCATCGCCGCCGTCGGCGAGGACCGCCAGCGCATGATCGGCGAGGCGGCCGACGTGCTCTACCATCTGCTGGTGGTGCTGCATGCGCGCGGCATTGCGCTTGCCGAAGTCGAGGCCGAGCTTGGCGCGCGCGCCAGGCAATCGGGCCTCGACGAAAAGGCCGCGCGCAAGGGCGGCTGAGGAAGGGCGGCTGAAGGTCATTCCCCATGGAGCAGCGCACCGAGCAGGACGTCTCGCCGTACCGCGTGTTCCCGCGCGCCGAATGGGCGATGCTGCGCCAGGACACGCCGATGACGCTCGATCCGTCGGAGGTGATGCGGCTGCGCTCCATGCACGACCGCCTCGACATGTCAGAGGTGGCGGAGATTTATTTGCCGCTGTCGCGGTTGCTGTCGCTCTATGTGGCGGCGACGCAGAATCTGTTCCGCGCCCAGCAGGGCTTTCTCGGCACCGAGGACGCCAAGATGCCCTACATCATCGGCGTCGGCGGCTCGGTCGCGGTCGGCAAGTCGACCACGGCGCGCGTGCTGCAGGCCCTGCTGGCGCGCTGGCCCAACGTGCCCAAGGTCGATCTCCTCACCACCGACGGCTTTCTCTATCCCAACGCGGTGCTCGACCGCGAAGGCTTGATGGAGAAGAAGGGCTTTCCGGAAAGCTACGACCTGCCGGCGCTGCTGCGCTTTCTGTCCGACATCAAGGCCGGGCGCCGGCCGGTGCGGGCGCCGGTCTATTCGCACCTGATCTACGACGTCATCCCGAACCAATGGATCGAGATCGACCGGCCGGACATTCTGATCGTCGAAGGCCTCAACGTGCTGCAGGCCGGGCGCCTGCCCAAGGACGGCAAGGCGGTGCCGTTCGTGTCCGACTTCTTCGACTTCTCGGTCTATCTCGATGCCGAGGAAGACGTGCTGCTGTCGTGGTATGTCAGCCGCTTTCTCGCCCTGCGCGGCACGGCGTTCGCCGATCCGAAATCGTACTTTCACCGCTATGCGAAGCTGTCCGATCAGGAAGCGGTCGCCACCGCCACCTCGATCTGGAATCGGATCAATCTCGTCAACCTGCACGAAAATATCTTGCCGACGCGGCCGCGCGCCGACCTGATCCTGAAGAAGGGCGAAAGCCACGAGGTCGAGGAAGTGGCGCTGCGGCGATTGTAGCCGTTACGCCGCAAGCGGTGCCACGCGGGCCGTGGCAAGGGCGGTCGCCAGCCGCTCGCGATCGAGCGGCTTGACCAGAAAGCCATCCATGCCGGCGGCGAGACAAGCGTCGCGATCGTCGGCCGAGGCATTGGCGGTGAGCGCGACGATCGGCGTGCGCGCGCTGTTGTCCTCGGCTTCGGCGGCGCGGATGCGCCGCGTCGCTTCGAGGCCATCCATCCCCGGCATGTGCACGTCCATGAGCACGCAATCGTAGGGCGTGCCGGCAGCGCGCGCCGCGAGCCAGCTTTCGATCGCAGCAGCGCCGCTGTCGGTCATGGTCGGACGGTGACCGAGCTTGACCAGCAGCGCGCGGGCAAGCAGCGCGTTGATCTCGTTGTCTTCGGCGACCAGGATCGAAAGCCCGGCACCGGCGCGCGCTTCGCGCGGCCCTTCGGCCGGCTCGGTCGCAGCGCCGCGCTCAAATGCGTCGTCCGGCGCAAAACGCGCCGCAAGCGAGGCGGCGCGCACCGGCTTGATCAGATAGCCGGTGAAGCCCGCGTCCTTCAGCGCAGTAAGCTCGGTGCGCATGGCGGGTGTGACCAGCACGATGCGGCGCGGCGCGCTTGCGGCGAGGCGCGCGAGCGAAGCGCTGACCGCGGTGCCGAGCGCATGATCGACCAGCACCGCGCTCCAAATCCGCTCCGGCAGGATCGCCGCCGCGACGTGCTCATCGGGCACGATGGAGGTGCGCGCGCCCCAACGTTGCAGGCGCCGCGCCAGCAACGAAGCTTCGATCGCGGCCGGCGCGACGATGAGGACATCGTCGCCGGTGAGGTTCGGGATCGCGACGGGCGCCTCGTCCTCGTCGCCGAGGCGCGGCAGCGGCAGGCAGACACCGAACGTCGAGCCTTCGCCGGGCGCGCTCTCGACCGTAATGGTGCCGCCCATGCGTTCGACGATGCGCTTCGAGATGGTCAGGCCGAGACCGGTGCCGCCGAAGCGGCGCGTCGAGCCGCCCTCGGCCTGTTCGAATTCCAGGAAGATGCGCGCCTGGTCTTCGGGCGAAATCCCGATGCCGGTGTCGCGCACCGCGACAGCGATCATCCCGGGCGCCACGTCGGGCTCGACGATGATCGACACACCGCCAGCTTCGGTGAACTTGATGGCGTTGCCGGCGAGATTGAACAGCACCTGGCGCAGCCGCGCCGCGTCGCCAATCACGCGCGCCGGCAGGCGCTCGTCGACGTAGCAGCAAATCTCCAAGCCCTTGGCCTGGGCGCGCGGGCCGAGCAGCTCGACCGCTTCCTCGACGAACGCCGCGAGCGCGAACGGCCGCGCCGCGAGATCAAGCCGTCCCGCTTCGATCTTCGCAAGATCGAGCATTTCCTCGATGAACGACAGCAAGGTGTCGCCCGAGGTCTTCATCGCGCTGAGATAGGTCGCTTGCTCGGGCGACAGCGGCGTGTCGCCGAGCAGATCCGCCATGCCGAGGATGCCGTTGAGCGGCGTGCGGATCTCGTGGGACACCATGGCGAGAAAGCGCGACTTGGCGCGGCTCGCCGCTTCGGCCTGGTCGCGCGCGTCGGCGAGAGCGCGCTCGGCCACGATGCGGTCGGTCATGTCGCGGCCGACGCTCTGCACTTCGCTGCCGCCGTCGCCGCCGCGGACCGAGACCTCGCGCCAGGCGATCCAGCGCGCGCCGGCTGGCGTGGCGATCTTCTGATCGTGCATGCGGGTGCCATCAGGCAGGGTTGTTACCACGCCCTGCTCCTCGATCGGCAACGCATAGGCGGTCGCGAGCAGATCTTGCCGCGGCAGTCCGGCGAGCGCGCAGAACGCTTCGTTGGCGTAGGTGATGGCGCCATTTGCGTCGCGGCGCACGATGACGTCGCCCTGGGCCTCGAAGAAGCTCTTGGCGCGCTCCTGCGCCTCGCTGATTTCCCAGTTGCGGTCGGAGGCCTCCTCGAGACGCGCCTCGAGACGGCGCAGCTCCGCCTTCATCTGCCGGATGCGGGAGAGCAGGATGCCCATGGCGCCGCATGCGGCGCCGAACAGCGCGGCGACGCCGATGGCGAACGCGTTCGGGTCATAGTGCGCGCCCTGCGACAGCGTGCCCGACAGAAAGCCGAACGCGACGCCGAATGACATCGTGGTGACGACGATGGCGCGGACGATCAGGTTAAACAGCCGGCGGCTTATGATGGCAGGTTGCAGACGCGTGATGCGCGGGAACATGGTCCAATCCCTGCCTGGCGCATAGGCAGCGGCCGTCGGTCGAACCGCACCTTGGCCCCGGTTTTTGTCATTGTGACGGGCCGATTTTGTCCCATGAACGTTGCGCATCCCTTGCATTCGGCATCAAGCGGCGCGGGCCGATTGGAGGAAAGGTTGATGCTTTGTTAACATCGGACGGGCATGGAGCCGGATGCCGTTCATGGCCGCGGCCGGAGAGATAGTGAGATGGATAAAGTCGTGAATTCCAAGAATGCGCGCACAAAGAATGCGCACGCCAAGTCCGGCGAGTCAGGCCGGCCGACGCGCGCCGAAGCCGAAACCGCGATCCGCACGCTGATCCGCTGGGCCGGCGACGATCCCGATCGCGAAGGCCTGCGCGCCACGCCGGCTCGCGTCGCCCGCGCCTATGAGGAATGGTTCTCCGGCTACAACGACGACCCGCGCGAATATCTCAAGCGCACCTTCGAGGAGACCGGCGGCTACGACGAGGTCGTCGTGCTGCGCGATATCCGTTTCGAGTCGCACTGCGAGCATCACATCGCGCCGATCATCGGCCGCGTCCATATCGGCTATCTGCCGCGCAATCGCGTGGTCGGCATTTCCAAGCTGGCGCGGCTGGTCGAGGTCTATGCGCGGCGCTTGCAGATCCAGGAGAAGATGACGGCGGAGATTGCCGCCTGTCTCGACGCCGTGCTCAAGCCGCACGGCGTCGCCGTGGTCACCGAAGGAACGCATCAATGCATGACCACGCGCGGCGTGCACAAGACCGGCGTCACCATGGTGACGAGCCGCATGCTCGGCGTGTTCCGCGACCACGCCGAGACGCGGCAGGAATTCTTGTCGGCGATCGGCATGCGCGGCGGCATCAGCGTCGTTAACGGCGCGGGGTAGTGCGAGTTAAGCTACCCAGGTCCATTCGCCGCACTTTGAGCGGGATTAGTGGGTTGGACGATTCTTTGGAAATTATCTTTGAGAGTTGGCACAAGAAATAAGATTACGATGCCAATGATAACCATAGCGTAGAGCTTAAAGGATTTGAGTTCAGCGATGTCCTTCTTGAGATCGTCAACTTGCTTTTGAACTTGATACGCCGTCGTAAAGAGTCCGGAAATGGGAGAAACAACCTTTGACGGTATATCCGAATAGGAATCCTTTTTCTCTTTTTCAGGAGCAGGAGCAGTCAGATCAGGTAACCACAGCATGAAAATTCGATCAGATCGCTTTAAATGAATGCGAGTAGGGCCGGCATTAAAAACAGCGAAAATTAGCTTGCCTGAATATCCGGGGTCCACGTGAAAACCGGAGACGTTTACGAGACCCAGGAACTTTATGGATGCTCGGATTGAAATAAAGCCAATGGTCTTATTCGTTAGTTCAACCGATTCCTCTGTCAATAAAAAAGCAAATTGGCCAGGATCGATGGTAAAACCCTCCTTGTCCTCCAACTTTGTTATCGTACTTTTGTTTTCTGCTGCGGATACGTAGATCTCCTCTCCGATTGCCAACAGATAATTTGCCGATTCAAGATATTTCTCGTCAAACGGCTTTACGGGTGATGACGTAGGGAATCTTTCGCACAATTGAGGTGGGCTGGCGGCCCCCGAATCTGGCTGAACTGGAGGTGGCTAACGCAACCAGGTCAGCAGAGAAGGAAGCCGCCATGACCGAGACTACACCGAG
>Ga0335081_10001287_pt1 | contig 39977 bp, 46 predicted proteins | sample Lox_Sample_35_FD_206713 | JGI IMG/M metagenome (GOLD analysis project Ga0335081, IMG submission 206713) | Soil microbial communities from Loxahatchee National Wildlife Refuge, Florida, United States - Lox_Sample_3.5 | ecosystem: Environmental > Terrestrial > Soil > Wetlands | place: USA...
GTTTTGGCTTTACCGTAACGCTCACCTGTGATATTCGTCTTGTGTCCGAAAGGGCAACCTTCAGCGCCGCCTTCGTCCGGATCGGACTCACGCCGGAATTTTGCAGCACCTCTTTTCTACCCAAGCTCATCGGGTACGCCAAAGCGGCAGAGCTCATCTTCACTGCCAGGCCCTTCGATGCCCGCGAGGCATTGGAGATGGGCGCGGTGAACCGGGTATTCCCCCACAACCGCCTGATGCCCGAGGCCAGGAAGATGGCGCAACAAATTGCCTCGATGCCGCCTATGGCAGTGCAAAGATCAAAAGAGATTTTACGTCACGGGATGCAATCCACTCTGGAGCAAGTCATACAGTATGAAGCCAGGACCTTTCTCGATTCCATGAGGACGGAGGAACATCGATTGGCCTTAAACAGACTATTGGCCCAGATGAAGTTCAAGAATGCCAAGACCCGTCGATACAAGAAATGAACGGAACCCAAAACAATATTTGATCGTTGAAACCATTTTTCATTCGTATTAGAATGGGGGCGTCAAACGCCGGAAACAGATCCGCTTGGCCCCCCGGAATTCGCCGAAGGGGACCCGGTGGAGATCAGAAAGGGAAGAAGGATTACAAATAAAATTTAGGGGGGAAAACTTATGGACTTCGATCTGACAAATGAACAGAAGGATATCATGAAGGCAGCAAGGGAATTTGCCGAGAAAGAGTTCACGGAGGTGGCCCAGGAGTACGACCGGGAGGAGAAATTTCCACGACCTCTTTGGGAAAAGGCCTGCGGACTCGGCTTCGTAGGGGTCTTCATCCCGGAGGCCTACGGTGGAGCGGGACTCGGATTTTTGGAACACTGCCTCATCAATGAGGAGTTCTGGCGGGTCGATCCCGGAATTTCTTCCGGAATTCTATCGTCCACTTTCGGGTCAGAGATCATTATTCTTTTCGGCAGCGAGGAGCAGAAAAAGAAATGGCTCCCTCCCCTGGTCAAGGGCAAAGCGATCACTGGCGCTGCCATCACGGAGCCTGATGCCGGAAGCGATGTCTCTTCGGTCAGCACCACAGGGGTCCTTAAGGGTAACGAGTATGTCATCAATGGCAACAAGACCTTCATCACCAACGGCACCATCGCTAACTTCATTCAGGTTCTCTGCGTCACCGAGCCTCATCAAAAGTCGCGGCACAGTCAGTTTAGTGTCATCACGGTTGAGACCGATCGTAAAGGCTATGAAGCCAACAAGCTGAAGCACAAACTGGGCATTCGTGCATCCGACACTGCCGAGATCTCTTTGAGCGACGTCAGGGTACCCAAAGAGAATTTGATCGGAACTCCCGGGCGAGGGTTTCAGCAGTTCATGGCCTTTTTCGATGAGACCCGTCTCCACATCTGCGCGCAGGCGGTGGGACTTGCCCAGGGAGCCATGGAGCAGGCCATCAGACACGTTCGGGAAAGAAAGCAGTTCGGAAAGCCCCTCGCCTCCTTCCAGGTCACCCAGTTCAAGATTGCAGAAATGGCTACCCGGATTGAGGCCGGACGCGCGCTCTATCAAAAGGCGGCATGGCTCCTTGATAACGGAAAAGCCCAACCCCATCTCATCGCCATGGCGAAATGGTTTACAGGGGAAACAGCAGTTAGAGTTACGGATGAAGCCCTCCAGCTTCACGGAGGGTACGGGTTTATCGGCGATTACAATATCGAGCGGTTCTACCGAGATTCGAAGATTGTCGAAATCTATGAAGGAACCAAAGAGGTTGAAAAGATAGTGATTGCCCGCGCCCTCTTAGGAAAATTCTGAGAACGCAGCAAAGGCCTTTGGTTTTTTCGTCAATATAGTCCAACCCCTCCCTGCCCTTGGAGGAGGGGAAACGGGCAAGGTTTCAAGTTTTTGTTTTCCAAAGATCTAATAAGTCCATCCACTGAAGCGGTTTGTTGTCTGAATCGTTTCTCATCAATAATTTATGCCAATTCTCTTACCAATCTTGTCCAAGGTTTTATCGAAGGTCCAAAGAGGGACGTTTGTTAATAGAGCTGCGGCAATGAGATGAACATCTATATAGCCCAACCCTTTTCCCATGAGTTGATGATTCTCAATGAATTTTAAGACTTCCTCATGGTCGGCTGCGACCGCCATAGGAAGTGATTGAAGATGTGCAAGGATTTCATGTCGATTTTTGAGATTCCCACAGGCAAGCTCGCCAACGATGAATGGATGACATACAACTTCCCCGGCATTCAATAATTTCTCAAGGCCCGCATTTCCGTAACGAAGGTGAGACACCCATACAGACGTATCAACCAGAACCATTTTATTTCCCTACGATTCTTCGGCGAGGTATCTTTTCAAGCTCCTTTTCGGTTCCGCCCAGTTTAGCAAGCCTTTTGCCGCTTTCCATAGTAATTAATGCCTCTAACCCGAGTTTGACGAGTGTCGTCTTTTCTTTAATGCCTGTTAGCTTCGAAACCTTTTTAATGAGATCATCTTCGATGTTTAAGGTCGTCCTCATAGTACCCTCCTATTTCTATATGTATCAATATGCATGAGTGGTGCATACCTTGTCAAACAATTTTCAAGATGATGGCACGAATCACCCGCCTGCGGCTTCTTACGTGTTGGCTGCATGCGCGAATTAGAGGACTTTGTGCGCGCCCCTACACAAACGGAACAACATCCCTCAGCGAAGCTACCTTTGTCACTCCGGCCAGTTCTGATTCGAAGCCAATGCTGAAGGCTCGCAACCCCATCCGTTCGGCGAGTTCTACGTCACATGGAGAGTCGCCAACGAGAAAGCTTTGGTTCAGATTAATGCTCGGATGTCTTGTCAACGCTGCCTCGATCATGCCTGGCTTTGGCTTCATACAGGCGCAGCCGCTGTCTCGACGATGCGGACAGTAGAAGATGTCCAGAACCTGGATGTCGTGCTTGGTGAGTACCTCGAGTATCCTGGTGGTGAAGAAGTCATACTGCTCTTGGGTAATAAGTCCCTCTCCGATCAGGTATTGGTTAGTGACGATGATGATCTCGTACGCTTTGCGCTGGAACGCGGTTAGAGCCTCAATGGCGCCGGGCAGAAACTCGGGCATACTTATGCTGGGCCAGACTTCGTCCGGATACTCAGAAACGATGGTACCGTCGCGATCCAGAAAAGCAATCTTCATCGGTCATTATTTCGTCTTGCAACGATTAACTCCAGCGGACAGAAGAGTGATGCTTTTGGCGATCCGCTGGAGGGACTTGGTTATGTCAATATCTTTATAATGTGGCGAGCGAGGTCTTCGTCTATTTCGTTATGGCGTGGCACTGGTTGTTTTCTGCTGGTTTTAGGATTTATATAAAGGTCGTGTCGCTGGCCATGTCTCAGGAGAATACATCCAACAGAGGAAATCTGTTTGATAAGCTCTTTTCTCTTCATACCGAAAGAGTGAGTTCCTTGACTTTATGCTCTTTGGGGACATCGTCCATTGTCATAAGCATGTAGGCTTCTTTCATATTTTCCTCAAGTTCTTTTAAAGTTTTCCCTTGAGTCATTATGTCAGGGTACTCGAGAAGTTTTCCTACCCAAAATTTGTCACCCTTCCAATAAACCATCCTTAGCTTAGTTTCCATTTTCTCACCTCACCTTTCTACCAGGGCTTTGTTAGAATCATAGCATGAAAGGCTGGCGATATTCAAAATGATAACGATGGCTAATTTGATGTGATGTAAAGGCTCACCGGGAGCCGGATTTGTTGCCGATCCGTTCAACTTATTTATCCTGCTGCGTCCCATATGATTAAACGACTCAGTTATCCTTTGTCATGGCTTCTGAGAAAATCCATAATCTCTTTAAAAAACGACCTGTCTGCGAACATAGCCCAATCATTATGTCCGACACCTTTCAGAATCCATTTTTCCTTGGCTTTACCGGGCAGTGCGAGATATAAGCGATTTGCATGTTCTACAGGAACGATTTCGTCTCGCTCGGCTCCAATGACTGCGATTCCGTTTTTAAAAAACTCTAAGTTGCCAATGTTGTCATACTTATCTTTTAGAAATAGCCGAACGGGAAAATAAGGGAACATCGACTGCGCAACAGATGTGAGCGTATCCCAGGGCGTTATCAGAATGATTCCATCAATTTCGACCTTAGTGTCCTTGGCAGCTGCAGCTGCAACTCCACAGCCCAAGGATTCCCCCAAAAGATAAAGCGGCCCTCCATAAAGTTCAAACACCAGGTGTACTGTTTCAATGGCATCACTTACAAAAACTTTTTCCCCTACTTGTCCCTTTCTCCGGCCATATGCCGGATATTCGGCTAAAATCACACGATACCCTAATACGCCGAGCGATTTCGTATAATATAGCCTGTCGGCTGCAGTACCTGCGTTGCCGTGAAAAACAATTATCGTGCCATTCAGGGGTTTAGTTTCGTTAATACTGACGAAACCACGATAATCCTTTAAGGAAGACGGCCAGTAATTCAGGTTATTTGTCTTAAGCCATTCTTCAGAGGGTAGCGATGAATCGGGATAATAGATCAACCTATTCTGGATATTAGAGCGCCAAACAATCAGGGCTGCAATAATCAATAGAAACAGGATGAGTATTAGAAATTTCATTTTTAGCACCGGGGCAAGGGGTCTTACAATCATACTTTTTCATAAACGCCCCACCCATTTATTGTCCGACCCGTGGAATAGCAGAATAATAGAAAACCAGATATTTGCAATTTCCTTCGATGTGCTATCGCAAGACCTATGACCCTAACATGTATAAATCGCCGAGACCCTGCCTGCGACCTGAACTGACATGTTGGCAGGCTCTCAATCACTCACTCACTCAGCCCTTCCTGATCAATCCAACGAAACGGCTGAGAACAATCAGAGCCATAAATGTTCCGGCCGCCAATTGAAACACCACGACCCTCGCGCCCTCTATATGTATTGACCTAATTTCACCATACCCAAGTGTGGTGATTGTGGCGGCGCTGTAATAGAGTGTGCCCCAAGCCTCCGTTAAAAAGATTATGTCCTGGCCATTGAAAAAGTGAGCTGCTAGGTGGCGGTAGATAACAGCGAACCACAATACGAGCTCATAATAATGGAGGAGACCTATAAGGAGTAGTCGTCTGCTGTCAAGGAGGCTTTCCTCATCATCGATGCCATATATGTAGAGGTCGGTGTTAATCAACACCGCAGCTTGGGATACCACGATTGCCCCACAACGGTAGATGGCGAACCATGCAAGCCATCTGTGATCGTTTGTCAGGAAGAGCACACTTGTCGCCGCGACGGCTGCCATGAGATTCCAAATGTCACTGAAACCACGCGTTATGGAACTGGGCTTATGGCGGTGCGATAAAACGCAGTTCCTTACCGTCCCGTTGATCGTAAACCAATTTCCGAACCAAAGAACCCAAGCGGCAAATGAGCTGATTACGGATTTTCTCATCCCATCTTCCGTGAAAATCGCCAAGGTGCGGCGCTAAGCGCCGGGCGAAGGCTTCCCCGAAGGTGAAAAGCCGAAGTGACTGTTCGTTCAACCACCTTGCCAGTTCTAGCGCTTCTTATAATCGGATTTAACGCCAAGCTCGTCAACACGCTGTGAGGCAAGCCTTTCAAGCCTTCTTGCCTGAGTGAGGAGGGTAAGACGAAGACCAGCTGATACGTCTCGCTCACTAATGACCCGAGCAAGATTGGCAATGGTCGTCGCGCGTCGCGCGATTCGAACGTCTGGATGTTTCCGTAGTCTGTATATTGAGTCAGGGATGATTCTCTGCTTGTGAGATTGAGGAAGTTTGATTTCGTCGCGTGGCGCAATTTCTTTCTCGTTTAGAACTGCGCCTAACGCCGATTCTCTCAAGACCTTTTGAAAAACCGTATATTCCGCTCTATCTAACATTGATTTCTTTTCTGCTCTTGTTAGGTCTGACAAGAGATCATCTAATGGCCAAACCTCTATAAAGGCGACCTCAAAAGGATCGAGGACATTCATCGCCACCGCGTCTGTTCGTTGATTCGTAAGATGGCGGCTCACACGGCTACTCAGTTTTTCTTCCGTCTGCCCCACGTAGATGGGTTCGGAATCATAATCGTAGAAAGCATAGATGCCATGTTTATAGCTTCCTATTCTTTTTCCACTTGAATCCTTGCTTGCGAAGAATTTCCGAATCTCAGCTCGGATGGCCGCGACGTCCTCAGGTAAGCCAAGAACCTCAGACCGCCGCTCTTTTTCGGTAATATTCTTGCTGCGTTTCGTTGGCATATAATTCCTTCCATACTGGCGTCAGATAGTTCTCTGCGATCCATTGGATAACAGGAACACAAACGGCATCGCCAAACCCAAAAAGCGCTTGGTTAAGCGTGCCGCTGATTGCGAAATCGTCGGCGCCCATCAAGCGAGCGCATTCCTGCGGCGTAAGCAGACGCACTGAATACTTCCTTTTGCCGGCTTGGAAAAGAATCTGTCTCCCGCTTCCACCGCGTGGCGTACGAAGACAACCCGCAATGCCATCCGTCCGGAGCTCTGCCATAGACCGGCCATTTCGAACGCGCCTAAAGACTGTGCCATAGGATATTTCCTTTCCTTCGATCATTCTTTCCGCTATCTGCCTGTGCCTCTCGCTCATCTGATTTAATAGGTATTCAGCGCGTTGTCTGCTCCACCAATAAACCGAGGATGCCGGCAGATCGTCCAGAATGTCGCGTAAGGAAGTCTGTGTCTTAGGGATCGCAGGCAGGTCTCGCAAGGACCAGCGTATTTCAGGATTCCATAGAATGAAATCAGCAAGAGCATGGGGCCTGCAGTCGCTTTCGTAGAAAGACGGCGGTTCAGCAACCATATCTGTTTGACATTTTTCTTTCTTGCCGATAAGAAATAGGCGCTGTCTACTCTGCGGCACGAAGAAAGCCGCGTCTATAATAAACGCGTCCACCGCATAGCCTAGATCATTTAGCGCCAGGCAGGCATCCCTGAAGTCATTGCCGTCGTGAGAAGTCAGAAAACCGGCAACGTTTTCAAGCAGCACTAGCGGCGGACGACGACTTCCCATGCCTTTCAGGGCGTCTATAAATCCCCAAAACGCGCCCGACTGTTGGCCCGCAAGTCCTCGCCGAGCGCCCGCCAGAGAGAGGTCATTGCACGGGAACGAAGCCGTAGCGAGCTCAACGGTTGGAATCATGCTATGGTCGAGCGCGTGAACATCTCCAAGATGAAAATGAGCTTGGTCATCCTTATAATGGTTTCGATACATACGCATCTTGTCTTCATCGATGTCGTTTGCCCACACTACGCGCCAGCCGGCGCGCTCAAGGCCCATCCTCATCAAGCCTATGCCAGCGAAGAACTCTGCTACGGTTTGTTGTTTCTCCATATCAGTTTAACACCTTCCGTAGGCGGGATATTGTTGACGATTTGGCCACGCTGTCTTCCCATATTCTTACCACCTTCCAGCCTTTTTGTCTAAGGGTTCTCGTTACTAGCTTATCACGAATCACATTGCGGGAGATTTTCTTTACCCAATACTCCCGGTTAGATTGAGGAATGCGACATTTGCTTGGGTGGCCATGCCAGAAACATCCATCGATAAACACCGCGACCTTTTTCACGGGGAAAGCGAAATCAGGCCTGCCCATTATCGAATAACCTCTGCGCCAACCCGTGATCCTATGCTTACGGAACAAGGCAAAGAGGATTTGCTCCGTTGATTTGTTTCCGGCCGATTTTACCTGCGCCATGATCCATGATCGTTTCTTCTTGCTAACGGTGTCCATGTTTTCATCGGATGCCCCAATACAAAAATGAGCCGCGGTTGTGAGAAGTCGGCTCGATTACCTTGTTGGGCGTCCGTCTCCTTCTAATCGTTTGCAACGAATGTGCGCCCGTAAGCCTCTATGACCTTCGGTTTGTAGAGGAGTGCCAATGAGGTCTCTATCGCTACACAGCAGGCGATTGATCTGAGAAGGTGCGCCTCCGATTTGTATCTCTTGTGGTCCTCCGGATGCCAGGTATCTTTGCGTTTGGCCGTGTGATGGTGAAGGAACCCGCGTAGTTCCACAATGTGTTCGATGATCTTGTCGACTGACATTCCAGCATATTTTTTGAGAAAGCTTTCAAGCTCATCTTGCCGGTGTGTCACATTGACGGATGGGTTAGCCATTACTTTTTTGATAGCCTCTGTTAACGGTTTGCATTTCTTGAATGCCTCTTCGATACCGTGCTTTTTAAATTGGCCTTCGCCGAACATGCTTTCAAGAAAAAAATAGAAGTCGTAAATGGCTTCAATAAACCTTTCTTCATAGAAAGAGACGATCCCTTTTCGAAAGAAAGCAAGTTGCATCTCAACGTCTGTTGCCTCATCCGCGGCTATGACACACCTTGCCAACAGGTCGAAGGGCAATGGCAACACGGTCTCCGCGTCAGCTGCCGCCACATCAGTTGAAAAATCATTGAGGGGAATGGACGCCTTTTCCTCCTCACTTTCAGGAATCCATGTTGTTTTAAATCGGTTTAGGTCGATCTGCTGCACCCCGAAAACGGATAGGAGAGCTTCAATTGCTCGCACTTCACGCCTAACGAAAAGGAATGAGGGAGCAGGCACGTTGATATGCGCCTTAACTCCAGGGGATGGGTTAGGGGTGACTGTGGGCACATCGTTTGGTCCGTTTGCGGGTACCATCACGGACAGATGAGAAAGAAGACCTCCCTCCTGAAGGAACTCGAAGGTCGAGCCGTGGACATAGATCGGTCGGAGTTCGGTGACCTTGATCTGACCTCTAATCCTGAATATATATCGACACTTCATTAAACTATTTCCCCCAGCAATTAACAGACTAAAGGCCGATTTGGTTACGATCGGCCGCCCTATGGGCACCTTATTACCACCTATTTCTTAAATACGGGTTGTAGTATACACCTTTTTTGAGGTTTTTGAAACTGAAGAGTTTAGGAGGGTGGTGTATTATTTAAATTCTACAAATTGTTCCTTGAGGGTGCCGCACACCGGCCAAACCTCGGGCAAAACGCCATCGGACACGTAGCCGCAAACCTGACACACGTAGTAAGTGGTCTCTCGCTCTCCAATCAGATGGTTGATTGCATTCTTGTAAAGCTTGGCGTAAGCATCTTCTACGTCCCTGAAATTGGGGAGAACACTCAAAGCCCCGGCGTCTTCTATCTGTTCAGCAAGCTCGATAAAATTGTCATAAGCCAATCCTGCCACATGGACTTCTGACTGAAAGCTCTCCTTGAGATTAGAATCGGTGTCTTTGATCTCCCGGAGCATCCGAAGGGCCCGTTGTCTTAGGTTGTCCGTCAAGATTTTTTGAAAATTAGGCAGAGAAGCGGGCTTTTTGATTTGATAATTTCAGTATTATTAAAATCATAAAATCGAAAACTTCGAGATAGTCAGTGTGGTGTTTCGAGTTCATTTTAGTATTTTTAAAAAACTTGACAATTTTTTCAGTTCTTGTAAATTAGAATAATTGCGGACGTGAATAATAATCTACCAAGGAGAAGGCGCTTATGATCGATCCTCATGCAGAGTACAGAGGATCCATGATTCGAAAGGCAAGAAAATCCCGTAGAATGAGACTTGCCGATCTGGCCGAAAAGACGAGACTAAGCGTTAGCTTTCTCAGTCAAGTGGAAAGAGGTCTCATTAATCCATCCATTAATTCTCTTAGGAAAATCGCTCTTGCCTTGGATACAACGTTAAGTTCATTTTTCGATGAACCCCAGGTAAACAATGGGCCGATTGTAAGAAAAGAGGACAGAAGGGTTTTGATTCAGAAAGACTCGAGACTCACTTATCAACTCCTGTCATCGGATCGTGACCACCGAATAGAATTCTTGCTTACCCGATTGGAAGTTGGAGCAAGCAGCGCGAGTTCTCCGATGGCCCATAAGGGAGATGAAGCTGCGCTCGTATTACAAGGAGGATGTATGTTTGAGCTTGGGAATGATCGCTATAATCTCAGAGAGGGAGATTCTATCTATATCACTGAAAATACACCCCATCGATTCATCAACGCGGGTAATGTGCCGTTAGTCTTCGTTTCTGCCATATCGCCACCTGGGTTCTAGAAAGAAAGGAGTAATGCCATGGCCGACGCGAGAAAGGGAGATTTGGTTCAGATTCATAAAATCATTCTGAAATCGGATCAGAGACCCGATACCCTTCCACAAGACACTAAGTCTCTGCCCTACGAATCATGGATTAAAGGATTTCTACTGAACGAGGAAGGCACCATGGGCGACGAGGTGCGAATCGAGTCATTGATTGGGAGAGAAATTTCCGGAACCCTCGTGTCTGTTCAGCCTGCCTATGATCACAGCTTTGGATTACCCCAGAAGGAACTTCTCTCAATCGGAAGGGAACTTAGAAAAAAATGAAAGACCCGGGGCGAGAAATGGACACCAGCTATTCAACAGTCATGTCACGGAAGAATGAGATTCTGAAGAGGGGGACGGGTATCGATTATCAAGAGTATGAGACCTCGCGCATCGCCTTCGATTACGAGGGACTCATGGCTTCGCCCCAATACTCTCTCATGGATGTTCAGAGAATTCTAAAAGAGACGGGGGTTGGGAACACACCCCTCGTAGAACTGAAAAATTTGACGGAGCTGGTGAGATCCGTCTCCCCTCCGGGCAAAGGGTGCCGTATATTCATCAAGGACGAAGCGGCCAATCCAAGCGGGAGTTTTAAGGACAGACGGGCAGGCCTCTCCATCCATCATGCTGCCAAATTGGGCTACACGGGTGTCGTGGCGGCCAGTTCCGGGAATTACGGCGCTGCGGTCGCCTCCCAGGCTGCCAAGCATGGACTCAAGGCCATTATCCTTCAGGAGGTTTACGATAGCCGCAAGGTCGGACAGCCAGAGATATTGGAGAAGACAAGAGCCTGTGAGGCCTATGGAGCAGAGGTTTGGCAGCTCACCGTCGGGCCCGAACTCTTTTATATCATGCTGAGGGTGCTCGAAGAGACCAGTTTTTTCAGCGCCTCCCTTTATGTGCCAACAAGTATTCTTGGGATCGAAACCTTGGGATACGAATTAGCGCAGCAAGCGCTTCAGCAGGAAGGTCGTTTTCCTGACATGGTTGTGATCACCCATGCTGGAGGAGGAAATATATCCGGGACGGCTCGCGGCCTGAAGAAAGCCGGTTGCCATCATACGGTTGTCGTGGGCGTATCCGTGGATCTACGGGGACTTCACATGGCGAGCGACTTTGATTTTAATCGGAAGTCCTTCACCACAGGCCATACCGGTTTTGGGATCCCCTTTCTCACTCTGCCCGATCGGACGGATGTCCCCAGGAATTGTGCGCGGGGTCTTCGCTATCTGGATCGTTATGTTTTAATCAGCCAAGGGGAGGTTTTTTATACAACCGAACTCCTCGCAAAACTTGAGGGGATGGAAAGGGGACCCGCAGGCAACACCTCGTTGGCAGGAGCAATCGCTCTCGCGAGAGAGATGGATCGGGAACAGATTCTCGTGGTTCAAGAGACAGAATATACCTCTGCTGGAAAGTTACCTTCTTCCCAACTCACTTTTGCCAAAGAGAACGGAATTGAGGTGAGAAGGGGAAATCCGAAGGAGAATCTCCCGGGGAAGACAATCGTCATCCCAGAGAGTGTGGGTCAAGTTGAGGTGGAAGATTTCGATATCGCAAAGATCCATTACTCTTATATCGAGAATGCCTTAAAAAAGGCAAATGACTATGCCCCTACAGAAGAAGATATCCAGTTTTTGGCTGAAGATTCTAAAAGTACCATCCCTTATGTCCGCGAGACCATCAGGGCATTGAACGGCAAGAAGTAGGTTTGGCGTCAATTCTTTCTCGATGGAGGAAAGGATTCATGTATTCTCTTCTGATCAAAAATGGCAAGATCGTCGATGGGACCGGAAATCCCTGGTTCTATGCTGACATCGCCATCGAAGGAGAGACGATTGCGGGGATGGGTCGAATTGAAAGCGCCCCAGCCAAAAAAATCGTCGACGCGAAGAACCTTGTCATCTGTCCCGGGTTTATCGACCAACACTCTCATGCCGACCTGATCTTTGCGAGTGATCACCCACATAAGTATCTGGAAGGTAGAATCCGACAGGGAATTACTACCGAGATATTAGGCAACTGTGGAATATCCGTCACTCCCATCACAGATCAATCAAGAGGGTTGATGAAAGCCGTCACCGGGTGGATGTCTCCCGAAGATCTGCCCTGGGATTGGGAAAACATGGCCGCTTATCTTTCGTTGTTGGAGAAAAAAGGGGTGCCTGTCAACGTGGGGACTCTCACCGGGCACGGGGCAGTTCGAGCCGTTGCAATGGGATTTCGCAGCGGAAGGCCTACACAAGACGAGTTGGAATTGATGAAAAGGAATTTGGCTGAAACCCTGGAGCAGGGATCCTTTGGACTGTCCCTCGGTCTGATTTATGCGCCCGGGATGTATGCCGACACGAAGGAAATCATCGAATTGGCCAAAGTCGTCAGAAAGCACGATGGAATTGTAACCAGTCATGTCAGGGGCTCGAGTGAAACAGACCTTTTTGCGGAAATGGAACTGATCAGAATTGGGGAAAAGTCCGGTTGCCGTGTTCATCGTTCCCATAATGAGGCGCTGGGCCGGGAACACTGGGACAAGATCGAAAGATCGCTCCAAATGGAAGAAGAGGCAAGAGACAGGGGAATTGATATCGCCTATGATATGTTCCCTTATACCGCAGCCATGACGATGATGATCGCCATCTATCCTCCCTGGGCGCTCGAAGGAGGATGGGAAGGGTTGTCGGAGCGTTTGAAGCATCCTGAGACAAGAAGGCAGATTGAAGAGGATATCGAAGAGATGGTTCCGGGGTGGCCCACGTGGAAAGAGGGATCCTGGCCGCACAACCTCGTTAAGGCAACAGGTTGGGAGAATATCTACGTTGGATATATACCAAGTAAGAAAAACAAAAAATACGAAGGATTGAATTTAAGGGAACTTAGTGAAAAGGCTGGAAAGACGCCTTTTGACGCGATCAGCGACTTGTTAGTAGAGGAAAAAGGGGCGATCAGCCAGCTCATCTTTGGAGTTTCTGGAGACAGAGAAACGGATATTCCTCTTCGTCAACTCATCCGCCATCGGTTAGGAGGATATGCGACCGATGCGATTGATATGGGAGCAGGGCGTCCCCATCCGGCAGCCTATGGCACCTATCCTCGAATTTTAGGGAAATATGTGAGAGAAGAGAGACTGCTGACCCTCGAAGAGGCGGTCCGGAAAATGACTTCCTTTCCAGCAAATCGGCTGAACATGAAGGGAAGAGGTCTCATCCGAAAAGGGTACTTTGCTGACGTGGTCATCTTCGATGAAGACCGGGTCATCGATAGGGCTACCTATGAGGAGCCTCGAAGATTTCCTGAAGGGATTGAATATGTCATTGTGAATGGCCAGGTTCTTCTTGAGAGAGGCAGCTTCAATCCGATTAAAGCTGGGAAAGTCTTAAGGAGGGCTGAATAAGCGGAAGAGGAGCCCGATCTTCTTCGGAAAGGGATTTGAAAATGATCACAGACCATGAATTTGCTCTCCAGCGCCAGATATCCGGTTCAAAAGCATTGACCCATATTCGCGAATTAGCCAACATGGGATATAGATTCGTAGGAACCCAAGGGGATAAGAGGTCCATAGAGTATGTTAAAGGTCAATTCAAAGTCTACGGCCTTGAGATAAGGGAAACGCCCTTCCGCGCCCTCGCCTTTGAAGATGAGATGCCTCTCCTAAAAGTCCTTTCCACAGGTGAAGCGCTTGAGGGCGTCATTCCGCTATTTTCGCCTTCGACACCGAAGGGTGGTATCGAGGCCGATGCCATCTGGCTCGGCGATGGAGCCGAGGAAGACTACAAGAGAGTCGATGTCAAAGGGAAGATCGTGATTCTCACCGAGGAGACGCTGGGATACTCCAAGTTCTGGCTCGGGACCTTTGCTGATAGAGCTGCCCGTGCGGGGGCCGTAGGAATCATTTTTATTCATCCTATGCCATGGCCTTACCGGATGAGCATGGAAGCGGGAAATTCCAATTTGGCTAAGCGATTCTGCGAGAAAATGCTTCCTGCCGTCTGCATCTCCGCTGTCGGGGGTCTCAAACTGATGCGTGCCTTTTCCACAGGCTATTGCAGGGTTCGTATGGAAACGAAAACTGTGAACGAGGAGAGGGAGGCGGTCATTCTTTCCGGCATCCTCAAAGGGAGAGAATTCCCGGAGGAAAAGATCGGTATTCTGGCGCATCGAGACAATGCGATCGCTCCCGGCGCAAACGACAACGGGTCCGGGACCGGAATTCTGTTGGAAGTCGCCCGCGTACTCAGCAAGATGAAGCCCGGAAGATCGATCGAATTCATATCGACCACGGCAGAGGAGGATGCCACTCCAGGGGCATGGACTTACTGTCAGGTTCACAAGGCGGAGCTAGTGAAGAACATGAAGGCCCTGTTGGACATGGATATGGTTTCCGTGGGCAGCATCGTCAAGCAGGTTGAAAGGGGAGAATGGCCAGATTGCGAACCCGTCATCCATCCGGACTGGTTGATGAAGATGGTCGACGAGGTGGCTGCCGATCTGGGGTATGGTTTTGGAAGAATGACGGCATCCTGGGGGGTTCCTGAAGAGGGTCGATTCAATGAAATCGGGGTCCCTGCCACCGTATTCTGGGCGGCGGATGATCCTTACTACCATTCGGTCCATGACAGCATTGACAAGATCAATCCAAATAATCTTAAGGCAGTGGGGGATACGATAGCGCTTGCGGCCTGGAGATTGGCGAACCAATAACCCTTGTCACACACCCTTGGAAAGGAAGATAAGAATGGAGTCCAGAGAACAGGTTTTAAAGAATGAGGTTTTCACTGGCCTGAAGGAGGTCGGGCATAGACCAGAGGATGACATCTACGTCTGGTCCCAGGGAATGGCTTTTCACAACCAGAACCTTATCGACGGGCTGAAAGAGAACCTAAGGGATGCGAAGCTGAGGGAAAAAGTTCTTGATGACCTCTGGAGCTTTTTTTACACAGTTGGACTGGAGAAAGTGAACAAAGTTCTGGGGATTGGGGAGAAGCCCAACGTCGACAAGATTAATAAAATCCTGACCGACATCCTGAAGGATAAAAACCATCCAGCAATCCTCGGAATGGGAGAATACATTGAAGAAGCCTTTCTCAATTGGCTAAGAGCTTTTACCATTTATGATTTCAGTGTTTATGTGTACCTGGAAAAAAACCTTGGTTCTAAGGACGGTTTGAAAATTTACATGGGTCTCTGGGAAAAATTTGCCCTCAGTGCCTTAGATCCTTGGAAAAAAACTTTTGGGATAAAGGGTCCATCCGATATTAGCATGGATGTGCTCGGAAAGCTTTCGAAGGCCTACTGGGAATCGATCGGGATACCCTATCATGTTACCAAACATAGTAAGGATGTTCATGAGGCCGAACTTGGAGTTTGCGCCTACTTTGCAAACATGAAGGCGATTCTTGGAGAAGAGAAGGCCCGTTCCATGACCTTAAAGACGGAAGCGGCGACTTCCGTAAATTACTATGATGCGATTTTGAAGGCCCTGGGTGTTTTTGATAAATTTTCATTTACCATGGATAAGTTTCAGTGCTGTGGAGATAACACATGCCGGGTGAGATTTGAGAGGAGAAAATAGAGAGCTTTTTTCTGGTCGAGGGAGAGGGAGCGAAAAATGGACGAGGCAATTCACATTGCAAGGAGATGGCTCGAGGCAATGAATGCGCAGGACGTAGAGCGGATGAGTTCTCTCTGCTGGGAGGATGCCGTGGGAGAAGAAGTGGCAAGTCCACCGCCGGCAGTGGGTCGTGAACAGATTGCGAAAAGCTATCGGGAGCTTTTTGAAGGCTTCCCGGACAGTAAGGCGGAGATCTTGAACATTTTTTCCGGTCAGGATCAGGCTCTCACAGAGGTCCGCTGGAGCGGGACGAATCGGGCCGATTTTCGTGGAACACCTGCAACAGGTAGATTTGTAGATATCCAAATAGCCTACATCTTCAGGATTGAAAAGGGCAAAATTCGAAGAATCACAGAGTACTATGACGGAGCAGCCGTTTCGACCCAGATGGGACTTTCCTGAGGCGAAGGCCCGTCATTTCGAGGCGCTTAACTTCGTCATCCAAGGCGATAGCGAGATGTGTATCGGACGGTCGACCAAAGCGATTGTAAACCTTAGTGCAATCGCCTATAACGTTGATCAGATTCGAAAAAGAGTAGGGAGGAAGACGGATGTCATGGCTGTAGTCAAAGCCGATGGTTACGGGCATGGTTCAGTGGAAGTGAGCTCGACTGCCCTTAAGAGTGGTGCGAACTGCCTTGGCGTAGCAGTGCCCGAAGAGGGTGAGGAGCTTAGAAAAGCAGGAGTGGATGTCCCTATCGCAGTTTTGGGTTTGATCCGACCAGAAGAAGCTTATCGGGTGGTCGATTTTAACTTGGAACAGACCCTCTGTTCTCTCGAAGTCGCCGAGGCACTGAATCAGATCGCTTCCGATAAAGGAACCACGGTCAACGTGCATCTCAAGATTGATACAGGGATGGGACGGGTCGGTGTGCCACCCGGCGACGCATTGGCCTTTGCGCGGAGGATGGGGAGGTTCAAGAACCTGAGCCTAAAGGGGATCTTTAGCCACCTCTCCTGTGCGGATGAGGTGGACAAAACCTTTGCCAGGAAGCAGGTCCACGTTTTCGACGGGGTTGTGCGAGAAATTGAAGCTTCGGGAATTAAAATACCGAAAAGGCATATGGCAAACAGCGCAGCCATCCTGGATTTACCCGAGTCCTATTTTGATCTTGTGAGGCCTGGAATTATGATCTATGGCCTCTATCCATCGACCGAAGTTAGCCGCAGTATTGAGTTGAAGCCAGCCATGACCTTCGCGACGAAGGTGACATTTGTCAAAAGGGTTCCCTCCGGAAGTCCCATTAGTTACGGCCGAACCTTTACAACTCAAAAAGAGACCCTGGTGGCGACGCTGCCCGTAGGATACGCAGATGGTTATAGCCGATTGTTGTCAGGCCGGGGAGAGGTTCTGATCAAAAGGTGTCGGGTGCCTTTGATCGGCCGCATTTGCATGGATATGTGCATGATCGATGTCTCCGGAGTGGAAAATGTCCAGTCTGGAAATGATGTAGTCCTCTTCGGTGAAGGACTTCCCGTAGACGAAATTGCTGGGAAGCTTGGAACCATTAATTATGAAGTTGTCTGTGCTGTCGGGAAACGCGTGCCGAGGGTTTATATTGGATAAGAAGAAAGGAGAGGCGTCATGGCAAAAATATTGATTGTTTATCAATCCAAGACCGGTAATACAGAACGAATGTCGGAAGCCGTCGAAGCAGGTATAAAGGGAGAAGGGATTAGCGTCATTCGGAAGAAGATTGAAAAGACGAGCCTAAACGATCTTCTTGAACCTCAGGGTATCATCATCGGGACCCCCACCTATTTTGCGGCGACGACAGCAGAATTCAAAAAGTTGATCGATGAAAGCATCAAATGCTTTCCAAAATTGGAAGGGAAGGTAGGAGCAGCCTTTTCATCGTCGGGCGACTTGGGCGGAGGAGGTGAGACTGCGATTCTCGATATCCTCCGTGCCTTCTTAGTCCACGGGATGATCGTGCCGGGATTCACCTCGGGCGGGCACTATGGCCCGGTTTCGGTTGGGGCCCCCAATGAGGAAAGGAAAAAGGCATGCACGGAATTCGGGGCAAAGGTGGCGCGGCTCGTTAAGAGACTTTCCGGAGATTGAAGAGATGGGAATTGTTTCATGGAGGGAGGTGATGAGCTCAGAGATCGCCGTTAGAGACTAAGGGTGCATGGGCAATCGGAGATAATGTTTTCAACGATGTATTGAAAGGAGGTATTCAGCATGGCTAAGAGTCTGAAAGAAATGAGGCACAATAGTTTTATTGAGAATATGCGTGAACTGATGAAGGTTCACCCAGAGTATACGTGGGAGAAGGCGTATAATGATGCGATGACTCTATGGACGCTTCACGACTACTCGGCTTTCAAAACCATGGAGGAGGAATTGGGGACAGACAAGGCTGTAAAGATGTATGCCAAGCTGTGGGAGCTTCGTTCCAAGCTAGAGTGGCCAAGTCTCTGCGAAACGATCGGTAAAAAACCTAAGGACAAATTCACCATTCATGATGTAGCCCAGATTATGGTCAAGAGCTTTGCACTTTTCGGCAATCCAATGGAGATTGTGGAGGAAACGAAAGACAGAGTCACCCTGCGCTGTTTTGATTGTCCCTATACCACTCAGGTTATCTGGAATCTCCTCCCTCCCAAGGAGGCAGAGGACTATAACAAAAAAATCCAGGTGGATTGCAACCATGCTATTTTTGAGACCTATTTGAAACTGGCAGGTTTGTATGGCGAGTGGTTATTCAATTTTCCCTCTCAGCTCTGTTTAACGAACCAATATTGCGAATTCACGTTCATCAGGAAGCAGTTGAAAAAGTAGACAGATCACCCCATGACGGCTTAGAGAGGAAGGGATCGGGAAAGGAGGTGAGCACCCCGAAAATTGTTGGAGCATGGTTTTTAAACAGAAGAGTTCATCTCTCATCTTGAGAAAGGAGGAGTACAAATGAAAAAGTTAATCTTCATCGTTCTGGCAGTATTATTTATGACCTTTCCAGCTTTTTGGGGCTCCGCCAGAGAAACCTCTGCCGCAGAGCCGATCAAAATAGGGGCGATTTTGGACTTCACCGGGCCGGTGGCGGATTTAGGCCCGAAGTTCAAGGCGGGCATCGAGCTGGCCCTTGAGGAAGCGGGCTACAAGGTGGCAGGCAGGGAGATCAAGCTTATTGTGGAAGACGGCGCAACGGACGTCACGGTTGCCCTCGACAAGTTCAAAAAACTGGCCGATAAAGATCAGGTTCATATCTGCATCGGTCCGCTCATGGGCGATGCCCATCTAGCCATTGCACCCTATGCCGCCGAAAAGAAGGTCTTGATCACCTCTCTGATCAACGGAATGTTCGAGACGATAAAATACAAGACCTATCTCATCTACCCAACTACGGTCGACGCGCAGACTTATCCATTCGGCCAGTATACCTTTCAAAAATTGGGTTACAAGACAATGATTACGGTAGGTGCAAATTATGCAGGTAAAATAGGCTATACAAACGGTGTTAAAAAAGGCTTCGAGGATGCAGGGGGGAAGGTGCTTCAGCAATTATGGCCACCGGTCGGCGCCCCGGATTATAGCCCATTTATATCGGCCATCAAGAAAGCGGATGTTGTCATGTACGCGCTCGAAGGCCCTGGGCCGGTCAGCCGCTTCATCTACCAGTACCGACAAGCAGGATTGAAGATGCCGATGGTGACCATTACCCAAGATGGGGATTATACACCGGAGGCATTGAAAGAGCTTGGGGATATCGCTCTGGGGATCAAGGGTGAAGCCTCCTACTCCTGGCAGATCAATACCCCCGTAAACAAAAAATTTGTGAAGGCCATCAAGGCCAAGACAGGAAAGGTCCCGAGCTGCTCAGAACAAAATGCCTATACACTCACAAAGGTGATCTTAGCCGGGTTAAAGGTGACGAATGGCGATGACTCATTCAGTAAGCTCTGGCCCGCCGTGCTGAAACTCAAGATGGATACACCTCAAGGTCCTCTCTCCTTCGCTTCCGAAGGGGTTGCCATTACAGATGTGTATGTGACCGAAGCACAGAAAAAAGACGGGGAGTACGTACTGTCACCACCTCTTTATACGGTTAAGGCCGTGCGCGACTGGAGACTGCCGAAATAGTCGCCGAATAGCAGGTTGGGGCTTTGTCCCAACCTGCCCCCTACACCGCCCCTACACCGATTGATGGCAAGGTGAGTGCAGCCCCAAGGAGATCGGTTTCGATGGAAGTGTTTGCAAGAAATCTACTGAATGGTATTTCTTTTGGCATGGTACTTTTCCTTGCAGGCTCAGGTCTGTCTGTCGTCATGGGGGTGATGGGGATTACCAACCTGGCCCATGGCGCCTTGTACATGTTGGGCGGCTATGTGGGATGGACGGTGGCTATCCAGTTCGAGATGAATTTTTGGTTAGCCGTCTTCTTAGGTGGGTTGGCGAGTGGGCTGATTGGACTGAGCATTGAACGAATCTTCTTACGTCATCTCTATAAGCAGCCGAATGAACAGGTCCTCCTCACCTTTGGTTTCGTCTATATCATCACGAACCTCTGCATCTGGATCTGGGGGGGGAGGCCTCGCATGCAATTTACTTCCCCTGCCCTGTCAGGTCTCTTAGACATCTTTGGAATGCCTTACCCTATTACGCGCCTTGTGATCATTGCCATAGGACTCATCGTGGCGATTGTATTATGGTGGTTGCAAGATCGAACCCGAATCGGTGCGATCATTCGGGCGGGTATGGATGACAAAGAAATGACAATGGGCCTTGGGATCAACCTTGAGAGAGTTTCGATGCTGGTCTTCTTCTTAGCGGCTTTCGTCGCCGGGGTGGCTGGTGTGGTGGGAGCTCAGATCATGGGCGTGCACAGTATCCTGGGCCTTGATATTCTGCTGGTCGCATTGATCGTCGTCATTGTGGGCGGCATGGGCTCGGTGCAGGGGTCGCTGTTAGGGGGTATTTTGATCGGTTTGATCGACACCTTTGGCAAATCTCTCTTTCCGCAATTGGCCATGTTTACGATGTACCTTGCGATGGTCGTCATCCTGCTTCTTAAACCAAGCGGCATCCTGGGAAGGAGAGTTTGAGAAATGGCAGCGAGAGGAAGTCCATTACAGGGTCTGATCGCCCGTTTTTTGCCATGGATCGGCGCTGGACTTGTCCTGGGCATATTGCCTGCTTTACTGCCATCTTACGTGCAAAGCATTTGCACCAAGTTTCTAATTTTCGCTATCTTTGCCACGAGCTTCGATCTTATTTACGGCCATGCCGGGCTTCTTTCCCTGGGGCACGCCGCCTTCTTTGGAGCGGGAGGCTATGCGGTTGGTGTGCTCATGCTCCATACAGGCATCACCTCCTTTTGGATCGGTCTTCCCTTAGGGATCGTGGTCGCAGCGGCCATTGCGGCTTTCTTTGGATTTATCTCGCTGAGAGTGTCGGGCATGTACTTTCTTTTGGTTACCTTCGCATTGGCACAATTGCTTTACAGCGTCGCTTGGAACTGGCTGTGGCTCAATTCCCCCGGTATGCAGGGAATCGCAGGAATACCCCTTCCGGATCTGGGCATTCCATCCCTGACCTGGAATACAATCTATTTCTACTATCTTGTCCTGGTCTTTTTTTGTATCTGCTTTTACTTAGTCTATCGGATTATGAACTCTCCTTTTGGATATGCCCTCAGGGGGATTCGGGAGAGCGAAATTCGCATGCAGGCCTTAGGCTACAACACATGGCTTTATAAATTTATCATATTCGTGGTGACGGGTGCGTTTGCCGGATTAGGCGGTGTCCTGTTCGCGTATTTTAACAGATTGATCTCCCCCGTCTATCTTGGTGTCGGAACCTCTTTTTTGCCGATGTGTATGGTCATCATCGGGGGCAGTGGAACACGGATCGGACCCGTGATCGGAGCGATGGTGATTATATTTGTGGAATACTTTTCAAGCCTCGTTACCCCCGAGCGCTGGCCTCTCATCCTGGGCGGAGCCTTTGTGGTTGCCATCATGTATGCTCGGGGAGGAATTGTCATCTATCTTTCTCGATTTTGGAAACAGATCGGTTATCGACATGGAAGCATTGAGGGTTGAGGGTCTCTCTAAAGATTTTGGTGGGGTCCATGCGCTGAGCGGCGTCTCTTTTAGCGTGGAAACGGGAGACCGCTTGGTGGTCATCGGGCCGAATGGAGCGGGGAAGACAACCCTTTTTAACGTGATCAACGGACAGTTATCGCCCACAACCGGTCGGATATTCTTTTTCGAGCGGGATATTACAAACATGCCTACGCATCAACGTGCCCATCTTGGCCAGGCTCGCTCCTTTCAGATTGTCAGTCTTTTCTTGAACCTCACGGTGTTGGACAATGCCTTGATTGCCCTTCACGGCACAAAGCCCTCTCGCTTCCAAATGTTTTGGCCCATGGATGGTTATCAAAATCTGATGGATGACGCTCGGAAAAATTTAGATGCAGGGATGTTATGGGAAAAGAGAGATGAATTTGTGAAGAACTTATCTCACGGAGAACAACGAAGACTTGAGATTGCTCTCAGTTTGGCCCAGAATCCTAAGCTCCTGCTTTTGGACGAACCCAGCTCCGGATTAACAAGGGACGAAAGTTCTGAAGTCATTGGATTAATCAATAATCTTGGTTCGAAGATCACGGTTCTTATCGTCGATCACGATATGAGCCTTGTCTTTGGCGTAGCGGATCGGATACTTGTGCTTCATTACGGGCAGGTCATCGCCGATGGCACACCCGAGATCATCCGGGCCGACCCGAGGGTGAGAGAAATCTATATGGGAATGGAGGAATGTATCGATCATGTTGGAGCTGGTTGAGGTCCATACTTATTATGGAGAGAGCTACATTCTCCAGGGAATTACGATGGAGGTGAAAAGAAGCTCTGTAGCTGTCCTCCTGGGCCGAAATGGAATGGGCAAAACGACGACCATCCGTTCCATTGTGGGGTTTACCCCCCCGCGTCGCGGAACGGTTCGGTTCAATGGGACAGATATTACCGGCCTCCCCTCCTACCAGATTGCTCAATTGGGAATAGGGCTGATTCCCCAGGGAAGACACATTTTCCCCTCATTGAGTGTGAAAGAAAATCTCACGATGGCAGCAAGAACAAGCAGAGGAAACCAAGGTTGGTCTGTCGATACCGTCTATTCTCATTTTCCCATCCTGCAGGAACGGTCTAATCTGAGAGGAAATCTCCTCAGCGGCGGCGAACAACAGATGTTGGCCATTGCCCGCGCTTTGATGACGAACCCTGATCTGCTCTTAATGGATGAACCCTCGGAAGGACTGGCTCCCTTGATCGTTTCGAAAATTGGCCAGATTATTAGTCAGCTCAAAGAGAGCGGATTTTCAATCCTTTTGGTGGAGCAGAATTACCCGATGGCATTGAAGGTAGCGGATTACGCCTATATCATCAGTAAAGGGATGATCGTCCACGAATCGACGATCGATGAGCTAAAAGAGAATGAGGAGATCAAGGTAAAATACCTCTGTGCCACGGAATAAGCGTTATGTTTTTTGCCAATAGCAAAAAGAGTTTGTGTAAAATACCATTTTTTATTGAGCTTAAGATGGGGTGTCGGGATACGCTAAGACAAGAGCTATTGATTTTCGTTTGGAAGATACCCTGGGGAGTAAGATCCAGAAATCCCGATTTCAGTCAGCTATTTTTACGAAGCCTCCGTGAGGCTGAAACAGGTCCGGTTAAAAAATATCACAAAGATAACCCGGATCAGCTCATGAGAAACTATGAAAAACCATGGAGGAGTCGTTACCGTTGCTTATAGGGTTTCACGACGGATTACTTTGAAGAGATGATCTTTATCTTTTTTCATTTATATTCTACAAATTGGTCTTTGGGGGCGCCGCAAACGGGGCAGACCTCGGGCAAGACGCCGTCCGACACATAACCGCAAACCTGGCACACGTGATAGGTGGTCTCTCGTTCTCCAATCAGATGGTTGATCGCATTTTTGTAAAGCTTGGCGTGAGCATCTTCTACATCCCTGGAATTGGACAGGACACTCAAAGCCCCGGCGTCTTCTATCTCCTCGGCAAGCTCGATAAAATTATCGTAAGCCACTCCAGCCACATGGACTTCTGACTGAAAGCTCTCCTGGAGATTGGAATCGGTGTCTTTGATCTCCCGGAGCATCCGAAGGGCTCGCTCTCCGTGGATTTCCTCGCTGAAAGCGATCACGCGGAAGAGCTGGGCAATTTGCGGAAGCGCTTCCTCATCCGCCTTCTTGGCAAAGATTTTCAGGCGCAGTGCAGCCTTGGCTTCGCCTTCATAAGCCTTGTGAAAAGCATCCTTGAGCCTCTCGTCCATCGGTTCCCCCTATGGGTTGATTACATCATTTATATTTATACCATTTGTAAGAAAAGAAAAACATCCTTTTTCTTCCAATACAAACGCAATAACTCTTTTTCTATATCCCTGATATCCCCCTCACCCCACCCTCTCCCCCCGTAGGGGGAGAGGGGAGAGTGGGGGAGCAAATGTCAAACTATAAAATGCGTTTGTATTAGTGTCGTGTCTAAGAAGTTCGCTGCCCCTCACCCCATCCCCCTCCCCCAGCGAGACTGTGTCTTAATTCCTATAAGTGACAGAAACTCCGAAAAACGGGACAGACAGATGGATAAGAAAGCTTTAAAGCGCAACCTTTAAACTATCAGCATCGGCATTTCAAGGTCATGAAGGAATTAACTTTCCTGTGACGACGACAATAACCTCTAACCTAAACGTGCGCATTCTAAAGCTTTGGAATCCGGCTGTTTGTTCCGTTTTACTCTATTTCCACTCCATTACGACACAGTCTCAGCGCGGAGAGAGGGATCTGCTATCCCTCCTCATAAAGCTTACGTATCAACTTGGCCTTCATCTCATACCGAGGGAGGGTCCCTTCCGGGACAAGGTTGACCTCTGCCTTAAAAACCAGCTTCTCCTTCAGCAGGTTTTCGATCTCGTGCTTCAAAGCGCTGAGATTGGCGACCTCCTTCGAATGCTCTACTTGAATCTTCACGGGAGGCTCGACCGCAGGACCGGGTTTGTCGAGGAGTACTTGAATCTCTCCGGTTGTCCGCGACCCCAAAGAGGCAACGACGTCTTTGATGGCGGATGGGAAAACATTCACTCCGAGGACGATCAACATGTCGTCTGTCCGGCCGATGCACCGGACACGGAAACTTCTCCTTCCACATTCGCAACGAGATGTCCAGACCGTAACTCTATCCCTCGTCCGGAACCGGATCAGAGGACAGCACTCACGATCGATGTGGGTGTATGCAAGCTCTCCTGTGGCATTATCCTTCATCTCCAACACCTCTCCGGTGTCCGGATCGATGAGTTCGCAAAGGATGAACTCCTGGCCGCAGAAATGCATCCCCTTCTGGCTCGGACACTCGCCGAAGATAATGGGCGCACCATCCGAATTTCCAAGCCCTTCCGTCAGCACGCATTCGAAATCGTCCTGGATTTTCTTTCGTATGGAGGGAATCCCTGCCCCGGGCTCTGCGCCGCTGATGATTTTTTTTAATCCCAGCCGCGAAGGGTCCATCTTCACTTTGGACCGGACATAATCCGAAAGATAAAGCGCATAAGAAGGCGTACAGTGGAGCACGTTTGCCCGAAGGAGCTGAGCGGTCCCTACCACTCGGTCGGAAGCTCCTGTGCCGATCGGGACAAAAGCCGCACCAATCGCCTCAATGGCGTCTTTGACCGGAAGGCCACCGACAAAGAAGGTCAACCCGACCGCGTGAAGAACGATGTCATCCCGTCGGATTCCCTGGGTGTAGATCGATCTGGCTGTGATCTCGGTCCAGACCTCACGATCATGCCGGGTGATGCCCACGAAACTCGGCTGTCCGGTCGTTCCGGAAGAGGAATGGATCCGAATGATCTTCTCCATCGGCGCAGCGACATGGTCTCCCAGAGGCGGATGCTCGGCTTGGCTTTCCCTCAGCTCATCTTTGGTCGTAAACGGAAGTTTTTTGAGATCCTCAAGGGATTTGAAGTCTCCGGGAGAGAACCCGGAGGCCTTAAATTTCCTGTGGTAGAAAGGAGAGTTCTCCCACACATATTTGAGCTGCTTCTTTAACTTCTTCTCTTGAAGAGACGCCAGCTCCTCCTGTCTCATCGTCTCCAATTTCTTGTTAAAATACTTAGGCCATTTTCCCATGCTCGCTCCCTAAAAATTAGTTTCACAATCTCTCTTCCCCTAAATACATCCTTCGGATATCTCCGTTGTTCATGAGATCGCTTGCCGAGCCTTCCATGGCAATTTTCCCGTTCTGTAAGACATAGCCTTTATCACCGGTTTCAAGGGCTGCTTTGACGTTCTGCTCTACGAGTAAAATAGTCGTTCCCCCGTCATTCAGCTTCTTAATCACCCTAAATATTTCTTTGACGAATTGCGGGGCCAATCCCATGGAAGGTTCGTCGAGAAGCAACAAAGAGGGCTTTGACATAAGTCCCCTTCCGACAGCCAGCATCTGTTGCTCACCTCCCGAAAGGGTTCCACCTAACTGATTTTTTCTCTCCATGAGTCGAGGGAAAATGTCATAGACGGACTGGAATCTGCCTTCGATGTCCTGCTTGGTTGCCTTTCGCAGATGACACGCCGCTCCTAAGAGTATGTTCTCTTGAACCGTAAGGTCCGTAAATATCTCCCGGCCTTCGGGGACAAGGCTCAGTCCAAATCCGACGAGGACCTCCGTTTTTTTGTTGGTAACATCCTTTCCATCGAAAACAATCTTGCCCTTTTTGGCTTCAATCAAACCACAGATGGTTTTTAGGAGCGTGGATTTGCCAGCCCCATTTGCTCCAATCATGGTTACGATCTTCCCCTTTTCTACATTTATAGAAATGCCGCTCAGGGCACAAAGCTGACCGTAATAAGACGACACATTCTGTAGTTCCAAGATGTTTGTCATATTAACCCAGATAGGCTTCAATCACTTTTGGATCTCTCTGAACTTGGGAAGGCGTCCCCTCTGCTATTTTCTCGCCGTAATTGATGACAACGACCTGCTCCGACACTTCCATTAAAAGATTCATATTATGCTCTACCAGAATGATAGAGATATTTAAGGCTCGAATTTTATTCAGCAACTTTCCGAGCTCCATGGTTTCTTGATCATTCAGCCCTGCCGCAGGCTCGTCCAGGAGAAGTACTTTCGGATCGGCTGCGAGTGCCCTTCCTATCTCAACCAATCTCTGGTGCCCATAAGGAAGGTTTGTCGCCATCTCTTCATCATCGATAAAATCGAGGCCTAAAAAATGTATGATTTGCCCGGCTTTCTCTTTCATTCCCTTTTCTTCTTTTCTCGAACCGAATAGTCTGAGACCGGAGACAAGAAATTCCGAGCGGGTAACGGAGTGAAAACCCATCATGATGTTCTCCAGTACGTTCATATTGGAGAAAAGCCGCGGAGACTGGAATGTCCTCCCTAAACCTAACTTGCATATCGCATAAGAAGGCAACAGAGTGATTTCTTTCTTATTAAAGATGATCTTCCCGGAAGTCGCAGGAAATACTCCTGTGATCAGATTGAAAACGGTCGTCTTTCCTGAGCCGTTGGGACCGATCAGTCCCAAGAGATCGCCGGAAAGAAGAGTGAGGTCGAGGTCCTTGACCGCGATCAATCCTCCGAATGCCTTGGACACGCCGCTCAGTTTCAGGATTTCCATGGCCGGTTCATGTTCTATCTTCTGTCCCTTTCACCGAAAAGACCGACAATGCCCCTGGGCAAGAAGATGATGAAAATAGCCACAAAAAAACCATAGGCTAAGAGAAGATAAGAATATTCCTTCAGGATGTTCTGAATCGCCTGGGGAAAGGCCGAGAGCCTTGCCGCATAACGCAAGATCTCAGGGAGTAAATATAAAACAGCCGTCCCAATGATACTTCCCCAGACATTACCCAAGCCTCCGATCACAACCATGCAAAGCAGGGTGACGGAGAAAAAGAACGTGAAAGACTCTTCACTGATGTAGGTCGCATAGTGGGCATACAGGCTTCCCGCAATTCCGGCATAGATCGCGCTCAGCGTGAACACTTTTAGCTTGTACCGGGTGGGATGAACGCCGATGATCCCCGCGACCATCTCGTTTTCGTTCACCGCATAAAGGGCCCGTCCGATTCTTGACCTGACAAGATTCTTTGTAAAGACGAAAACCGCGGCCAAAAATGCCCACACCAGGTAATAATACTTCAGCTCACTATCTATTTTGAATGTTCCGATGGAAGGTCTTGGGATCATCTCCGGATATCCGCCCGCGCCTCCGGTCACCGATGTCCACTCGAGGATAATAATACTGAAAATCACGCCGAAACTAAGGGTGGCCATCGCCAGATAACTTCCTTTGAATCTTACGGATGCAAAACCGATGATATATCCGATCATCCCCGCAAAGATCGCCGCACAGGGAAGAGCCACCCAAAAAGATAGCCCCGCCTTAACCGAAAGGATGGCCGAGGCATAAGCACCTATCCCGTAAAAAGCTGCCTGGCCGAGAGAAATTTGTCCTGTATTTCCCAACAGAAGATTGAGTCCGATTGCCACAATGCTGAAAATTCCGACCATAATCCCCATGTTGATGTGATAACGGTTGCTATCCAGAATCGGGAAAAGGCATACGATGAGGAGAAGGGCGATCATCGCATAACTTATCAGCTTCCTCTTTGGTTTCCGTTGCAACATTCGCATCACGCTCACTTCTTTCGATCGGACGAAAATAGACCCGTGGGTTTTATAATCAAAAATATCAAAAGGACAAAAAGGGCGATGGCATCGCGATACCCGGAAGAAATGAAACCGGCGATAAAGAATTCCAATATCCCGAACAGGATCCCCCCCAGCACGACGCCCGACGAGCTCGACAGCCCTCCGACGACGGCGGCCACAAATCCTTTTACCGCCATCATGGTCCCAAGAGCGCCGCCGGCGAACGTGATGGGGGCAACGACCATGCCTGCCATTGCACAGATGCCTCCGCTTAATGCAAACGTAAAGGCCACGACCCGAGTGGTGTTAATTCCCATCAGCTTGGCGGCTGTCCGGTTATTGACCGTCGCTTTGACGAACTTGCCGAGCAATGTATAATCAAAGAAAAGTTTCAGGAGAATGACCGTCGCAAAGGCAATCCCGATGATCCAAAAACTCTGCAGTTCTATGACAGACCCCAAAACCTTGACCGGGCTTCCCTTTGTGAAAGGAGGGAAAGCGATATGCTCCTTTCCCCAAATCAGGGCGATCGAATTCTGGAGAATGATTGAGACAGCGATCGAACTGATGACGATGGAAAGTTCCGAAAAATGGATGACCGGTCTGATGCTTATCCTTTCGTAGATCAAACCAATCGCGCCGGCCAAAAAAAAGGTGATCACAAAGGCTGCCGCCAGGGGCAACTTCAAAACGGTTGTGAAGGTGATCGCAAGAACACCCCCTAAAACCACCTGCTCTCCTGTCGCAAAGTTAATGGCTCCGGTCGACCTGAAAATAAGATGAAAACCCAACGCAACCAGAGCATAGATGCTGCCGTTTGTGATTCCGCCAACGAAGAGTTGTAAAATATCGCCTAAAGACATGTTAGTTCCTCAACAGGGGGGCCTTAACTCGTCGATCCAGGAACACGCCTCATCAATGAAACGCCGGAGGGGATAAAATCCCACTCCGGCCTGGATATTGTTCGATGGAGCCCAGATAGCGAGGCTCATTTCTTGACGGCCATCGGCTTGCCATCAACAATCCTTACGATATGGATGTCCTTGTAAGTCAAGCCCATATGGTCATGCGGTGACATATTATAAGTCCCTACCGCACCGGGAAAATTTTTGATATTTTCCAGGGCGTCTCTGATCTTTTCTGGATCCTTACTCTTCGCTATCTCTATGGCTTTTACAAAAAGCAGCAATGCGTCATATCCCAGGGCGGTAAAATGATTGGGGTCTTTATTATACCTTGCTCTGCATAGTTTAAAAAGCTCCTGTTGCCCCGGCAGAGGAGCTCCAAAATTCAAAGAAGAGGTAATATAACACCCGTTTGCTGCATCCCCTGCCAATTCCATAAATTTTGGGTTCAGGACACCTGTACTGCCGATAAAAGGTATCTTCATCTCAAGTTTCTTCATATCTCTTGCAATGATCGGTGGGACATTGACAGTTCCCCAAACGATGAGGCAGTCCGCTCCTGAATTCTTAATCTTGAGCAGAGAGGCAGTCATGTCCCTGTCCTCTTGTTTGTATTTCTCCGCGGCCACCACTTTGACACCCATTTTCTCAAATATCTTTATTTGAGATTCCGCTCCGGTTGTTCCATAGGCGTTGGTATCATGGAGAATGGCAGGTTTCTTCAGTTTCAATTCCTTGGTAACAAAATTGGCGATGGCTCCTGAATCGACATCATTGTCCGGCACATCCTGGAAAGTAAATTTCTGCCAGGGTTCCGCGCTGGGTTTGGGTGCGAGTTGAATATGAGGAACTTTTGCCTCGTTGCATATCCTTGAAACGGCCATGCTCCCAGCGGTATTGGAGGCACCAATGATTCCGATTACTTTATCCTCGTAGATCAATTTCTTGGCAAGCGTTAAGGCTTTTGAAGGTTCCCCTTCAAAGTCTTCTATGATCATTTCGATCTTCTCCCCTTTAATTCCCCCGGCGTTGTTGATCTTTTCCAAGAGGAGCAAAATTCCTTCGTTGCTTGAGACGCCCTGGGCTGCATACGGGCCGGTGCCAGCGGTAACAGCTCCCAGCTTGTAAGCCGCAAAACAATGGCCTGGCACAATAAGAGTTAAAATGACTAAAAACCCGAACAGAATTGGAAAAGCTCTTTTCTCCATGACCCTACCTCCTTATGGATTGTTGTTGGTCCAATGAAAGCAAGATGCCCAAAGAATCGACCACCTCCCTTCAAAAGGATGATCCATTGTCAAGATCTTAGATTAGATCCTTTTATAATTAAACATGACGCACAAGAGTTTGGCCTTCTTCTTACCAATGCTTGATCCGCTGTGGGAAACACTCGAGTCAAAATAAACCGCATCTCCCTTTCCCATGAGGTATTTTTTGCCTTTATAAATAAACTCCGTTTTTCCTTCAAGGACAAAAATGAATTCCTCTCCCTGATGTTTAAAAGTGGCTCTCTCTTTCGCCGCTGGGGTGATGATGTAGGGAACCATATTTTTCCCCGCCTTTTCAAGTGCAATGGCCTCATACGTATAACCATACAGTGAGCCTTTGGTGACCACGACCTTCCTTTCGTCTTTCCTTGTGATCACCATCTGGATATCTCGAGAGCTCTCCTCACGATTCTCCTTCAGTAAAGTGGATATATCCGCCCCAAGAGCCTGAGCAATCTTATTTAATGTTGAGAAAGGGGGGGCCTTTTTGGATTTTTCAATTCTACAAAGATATCCCTTGGTCAGATGGGCGATCGAGGCCAGTTTTTCTAAAGTGATTCTCTTTTTTTGTCGAAGTTCTTTGATGTTTCTTGTGACAACGGCCTCATCCATGAAGTTTCCTAACACGAAATTTTTTTTAAGCGTATATACCAAATAGTAAACCTTGTCAAGAAAAAAAGACGGTTGTCAGAACAGGGACGCATCCCTTTTTCTCCTTGTTTCGGAATAAATAGGATGTGTCCCTATTTTTCTTACTACTCTTTTTCGAAGCGCTTTCGCTCTTCTGCTCTCAGCTCGCGCCTGAGGAGTTTACCGACTTTCGATTTGGGGAGCATATCGCGGAATTCGATATACTGCGGGACTTTGTAGGGGGCTAACCTCTCGCGGCACCACTTGAGGAGATCGTAGGCGCTCACACCCTTCACATCTTCCTTGAGAACGGCAAAGGCTTTGATCCTTTCGCCGACCTTCTCATCTGGAACGCCCACCACGCAGGCAGAGATCACCGCAGGATGCTCCTGCAAAACGGCTTCGATCTCCGAAACAGCGACCCGATAGCCCTTGTGTTTGAGTGTGTCGACAGATCGATCTAAATAGAAGAGCCACCCGTTCTGGTCTATCCTTACGATATCACGCGTCCTGTACCAGAGTTTCCCATCTTTCTCGATAAAACATTCGGCGGTCTCTTCAGGCTTGTTCCAGTAAGCCCGGACCATGTGCTCGGAGGAGACGAACAATTCTCCCGGTTCACCCGGAGGAACGGGTTCGAGCGTGTCGGGATCGACAAGCCTGACCCTCTGAAGGGATGTCACTCTGCCTGCGCTTCCTGCCGGGGCCCGTTCGCCCATGGGTGTGAGAGAGACCCGGCCGCAGGTCTCGGTTGCCCCGTATCCTTGATAGATGGGCTTCCCAAACTTCCTCAACCATCTCTCGGCCACCTCGGGGGGCAGGACATCACCGCCGGAGAAGCAGTATCTGATCGAGCTCAGGTTATAATAGTCCACTCGGTCATGCTCAAGGATCATGCGGTATATTGCGGGGACACCAAAGAAGGTTAGTATTCTATGTCTTTCAATGTGGTCAAAAAGCCCGTCCAGATTCACTCTGGGTAGCAATACGACAGTATCGCCGGAAAGGATTCCTCCCAGACCCACTTGTTGACCAAGAATATGGAAAAGCGGGCCACCCTGGACGACAACATCTTCCCCCTTAGGAATGAAGCGTTCGCTAACCGCCCTTTGCTCGGCCGCCGCCTCCAGAAATAGAATGTTTGTAAAGGGCACCCCTTTGGGGAGACCGGTGGTGCCGCCCGTATAAAGCATTTCAACCATTTCCGCAGGCTCTGCCCTTAAGGACGGTAGAACGGAAATAGAGTCGACTTTAAGCAACTTCTTGAAGCGAAAGATATTCTTCCCGGAGTCGTACTTCCCTAACGGAATTTTGCTGAAACCTCTTCCGATCAACCATTTCCACCAGGGAAGGAGTTCCGCCGAATTGGTAACGATCACCCTCTTCAATTTGGTTTCAGGAAGAACCTGAGCCACATATCCGAAGTTGGTATCCAGACAGAAGATGGTTTCCGTTCCGCTGTCATTGGCCATGTATTCGAGATCGACGGGTGTATAGATTGGCGAGATCGGGATGGCGATAGCCCCGAGGCGTTGCAACGCAAACCAAGTGATGATCCACTGCGGACAGTTCGGGAGATAAAGGATGGCCTTATCTCCTTTGGAAACACCCATTTTATGGAGGCTTGACGCCAGTCTTTCGACCGCCTCGCGCAACTCGGAATAGCTGTAACGTTTACCAAGGTAAATAAGAGCTGGCTTCTCCGGGAAATCCCTGGAGACTTTCTCAAACTGTTCGTAGATAGAAGCAGCAGCTATTTCCATGGGCCTTCTTGATTCAAACGTCTTCAGAAATCCCAAATCCCAAAATCCAAATGCCAAATAAATTCAAAATCCCAATTGTCAAACGACAAAATGTTCTCGCCTGAGATTTGAGATTTTGTTCATTGGAAATTATTTGGAATTTGGTGCTTGTCATTTGGTGCTTCGACTCATACTCCAAAGTAAGCTGCCTTCACCTCCGGGTTGTCCATTAATTCCTGTCCCGTCCCAGAAAGGACGGGGATTCCGTTCTCTATCACATAGCCCCTGTCGATGATAGGCAAAAGGGGCCGCGCGAATTGCTCGGTGACCAAGAGGGTAACCCCCTCCACTCGAATTTGCTTGATCGCTCGGGCAAGATCGTGCTGGAGAAGGGGAGAGAGTCCGAGCAGGGGTTCGTCCATGAGGAGCAACCGGGGCTTGGTCATCAAGGCCATGGCAATGGCGAGCATCTGTTGTTCCCCTCCGCTACAGAACCCGGCCTTTCGTTTCTTGATCTCTTTCAAATGGAAGAAGACCGTATAAACAAATTCGAACGTTTCCTTGACTTCAGGATCTCTCCTCAGATAGGCGGCGATCTTAAGGTTTTCATCGACCGTGCTGTCCTGGAAAATGGGATGCCTTTCGCGGCTCAACACGATCCCTTTTTTGACCCTTTTGTCGGGTTCGGTGTTGGTAATGTCTTCACCCTCGAATCTCACCTCGCCCAGTACGGTGATTCTTTCGCCCCCTCGGCGGTCTTCTTTCTTCTTTATGTCGATCATCAGACCGGAGATCGTGTTCATCAACGTCGTCTTGCCCGCGCTGTTTGAGCCGAGGACACCGATGATCTCCTCTTTGCGCACCTCCAGGCTGAGATTATTGATGGCCAGCGCGTTCTCGAAAAAAACCATTAAGTTCTTCACCTCAAGCATCTCAGCCCTCCTCGCTCCCCAGGTAGGCTGCCTTGACGGCTTGGTTCTCCATCATGTCGCGGGGAGGACCGTCTGCAATCTTGGACCCAAAGTTCAGGGCGATGACTCGATTCGCAATCCGGAACAGTTCCTTTAACCGATGCTCCACCATGATGATGCTCAACCCCTCGCTGTTCAGTTTTTCGATGATGGGCAGAGTGCTGGCGACCTCTGACATGGACATGCCTGAGAAAAGTTCATCGAGAATGAGTAAATCCGGTCGAAGGGCCAGGCACCGTGCCAGCTCCAACCGTTTGAGATAACCGTGTGGGAGGCTGGAAGCCACTTTGTAAGGAACGGAAGAGTCCCGTTCGAAACCGACATCTTCCAGAAGATCCATGGCCACATCGTCCCGATCGCCGTACTTACCCCCTCTCAGTTTCTTCACCCGGGTAGAGTATAAGGGGATGATGAGATTCTTGAAGGCCGACAGTTGGTAAAACGGCTTCACCATCTGGAAGGTGCGAGCGATCCCTAATTCGGCGATCTTGTAAGGCATATGACCCGTAATGTTCTTTCCTCGGTAAATCACCTTTCCGGAATCCGGTCTCACAAAACCTGTGAGCAAATTGACCAGCGTGGTCTTTCCGGAGCCGTTTGGACCGATGACGCCGAGAAGCTCTCCTCTTTGCAAACAGAAGTTCACGCTGACAATGGCAGCAACTCCACCAAAGTTTTTGTTCAACCCTTCCACTTTCAAAATAGTATTATCCATCATCGCTTTGGAAACAAAAACGTGTCGTTCTCGAAGCTCGTATCGACGCTCGTCCTTCGAAAGCTAAAACTCGAACATCCAGCATCAAGCTTCGAGTTTCGATACAAGCTTCGTCACCTATTAAACCTCAACCCAAACGGGCTTCGTCGCCGTTGCCTTAACCCCCCTTCATCCCCCCTTAAATTAAAGGGGGAATAGAGGGGGGTTATCCCACATCGACCATTCTTTCGAATTGGTGATACTTTCTTCGCATGTAGTGAAACACTCCTTCGGGAAGCCCTACAATGCAAACGATGAGAATAGCGGAGTAGAATACCACTCTCAATCCTCCAACGCCACGAAGGACTTCAGAAAGAGGCATCAGAATAAAAGCGCCTATCGTCGGACCGGCGAAGCTTCCTACTCCACCCAAAACAGCAGCAGCCAAAGGTAAGATTGAATAATCCATAGCAAAGGCAGCCATTCCCACGACCTGGTTATAATGTGTCATGAAGGCGCCGGCAAATGCCCCTGCCAGACCGGCAATGAAAACCGCCTGGGCTTTGAACCAGTAGATATTGATCGCTCCGCTCATGACCGCTCGATCATTATCTCGGATGCCTTGAAGAACCAGACCATAATCCTCATTAATCAATCTGCGAAAACCGAAAAGACATATCAGGAGGGCGAGAACAGGGACATAGAGTTCAACCCATATATTGGGAAGAGGCGTCAGGGCGCTCATCCCCTCTGTTCCACCAAGGATTTTCGTCGTCTCAATAAATCGGGCGAGCAGTAACGGCAAAGTGAGAGTAACGATGGCGAAATAAACCCCTCTTAATCGTAAAACGGGTAGGAGCAAAAGGGTGCAGACGAAGGCTCCCCCCAGCGTGCCCAAAGGAATAGTCAAAAGGGGGGGTAACTTAAAGGTATAATTTAAAAAGCCCGTTATATAAGCTCCGGCGCCGAAGAAAAGGGCTTGGCCCAGGGAGATCAGTCCCACAGAGGCCATCAAATCCCAACTCAAGGCAAGCAGTCCAATGATACAGGTGATCATCAGGACCTTTTCCCAATAGAGCCCAATCACTCCTTTCAAGAGCGGAAGGATGAGCAAGATCATGACGGGCAAGGCGCGCGGGAGCAGCAGGTACAACATCTCTCTATAAGACGAAAGGGCGAAGATGTCCTCGCATCTTGCCTTGATGCCACGGTCCAATCGCTCTTTACGGTATTTCATAGACCCTCTAACCAAGTCTTAATGGTTCCGTATAAAGTCGTCTCACCGGTGAAAACCGGTGTCCAGTGTTCTTATAGTTATCTGAGGTAACTGGATTCCGGCTTTCGCCGGAATGACGAGCGTGTTGTTTTCTGCCCACTGCTCTTCGGTTTCTAAATCCGCAATCCGCATTCCGCAATTCTTCAGACTCTTTCTTCCAGCTCTTTGAACTTCCCAAACAGACCGGAAGGCTTTATGGCCAGCACTAAAACGATCGCTGCCAGATAGACAACCATCATCCATTCGGGCTTAAAGTATGTACCTGTAAGAACCTGAGCATATCCAAGGATGAGGCTCGCCACGAGAATCCCGGGAACACTTTCCAGCCCTCCAACAATCCCAACTGCGACAGCGACCAGCAAGACTTCATATCCAGTATTAATCGAAATGATACCCAAAGGAAGAATGACGATGGCGGCGACAGAAGACATCGCCGATCCAAGGGCCAAACTGAGAGCAGCCGCCCAATCCGATTTGATGCCAAGCGAGATCGCTGTTCGCTCATTCTGGGCAATTCCCCTGAACGCCAAACCAATCCTTGTATAATGAGTAAAGAAGTACAGGAAAAGGACCAATGCCAAACCAATTCCAATAATAAAAAGGCGCTGGTAGTCCACAGGTACTCCGGCGATCATCACCATGCCTTTCTTAATGTAGGGTAGCGTAAACTCATAGGTCACAAATCCCAACCAACGAAAAAGTTCCAGTATCCCGACCCCCAGGGCGAAGGTAGCAATCACCTCGGACAAGGGTATTCCCCTCACCCTTAACAGAATAACCCAGTAGGTAACGAAGCCCAGAAGTCCGACAACGCCTATCGTCACGACGATAGCCAGGAGGAAGGGGAATTTAAGATAGTTAAGGAGTATCCAAACGAGGAATCCACTGAGCAGATAAAAGCCTCCGTAAGCGAAATTGGCCACCCCACTGATACCGAAAGTGAGGCTGAAGCCCATGGCGATCAGAGCTAAAATCACACTGTTTACTAAGCCGTAAATAATGATGCTGGGTAGCATTTTACATTAATGAACACAAATCCATTGGCTACATTGTCATTCGTGCCCACCTGCCTGCTGGTAAGGCAGTTGCGAAGGGATTTCAGACATTATCAAAATGGATTCCTGCTCCCCGATCAGAGCCTGCCTCGAACTTAATCCGGGGTCGAGCGCAAGTCTCGGGATGACCCAAAGGAGGTGGTCATTTCATATAGGCAGGAAGTTCAATCTTCCCCTCTGCAACAACCTCCGGGAAGATTACCACTCTCTTCCCTGGCTTTTTCCATTGGAAACCACAACCCAGGGCGGTCTCTTTGGGATTATAGCCATAGATGACTTGATGATCTTTGCCAAACCTGATCCTCCCCACCACGCCTGACAGGTCTGTCTTCTCAAGCGCACTGATAACTGCGTCTGGGTCGACGCTCTTCGCGCGCTCAATCGCGCTCGCCATGATATAGACGGCATCGTAACTCGGTGCGGGACCATGATGTGAAAGTCTTTTCCGTGCATCCTCTCCCCACTTCTTGCCAAAATTTTCGTTAAAAGCAACAGATTTCGGTACGGCTTTTACCGGAACGGGTCCAACTTCATATTGCATATTGATCATCCCCTCTACTTCGCCCTGGAATACTTCCCAGGCGTTCTCAGGGGCAAGCGGGCTGGTAGAACCAGCTAGAAGAGCTGGAATCTGCATGGCCCGGGCTTGCTTTAACAAAACGCCGCTTTGTGGCATGTCGAAGATAGGCACCACCACTTGGGCCTTTTGGGCCCTTACCTTGATCAATGATGGGGAAAAGTCAGAAGAACCCGTCGCATAAGTATCAAAACCGATTACTTCCCAGCCGTTCTCTTTGTACCACTTCTCTAATCCCTGCCCGGTCCCCTTGGCCCACAACACATCTTGCGTGATAATGTATGCCTTGTTGAAGTTGAATTCCTTTTTTACAAACCCCATGACTCCGCCTAAATACGTCGCAAGGTAGGGAGCATTGATGCAATTACGAAAAATATATTTATATTTATCATAATCGTCCAATACCTTTTTCTGCATCAGCGGGCTCATGGCAATGGAGCAGATGTAAGGTATCTTATATTTTGAAATAAGGTCCATCGCAGCCAGCAATACCTCAGAGCGAAAATTACCCAGCACAATCGCGTGGGGTTTTTTCTCAAGGATGAGCTTCTCCATGGCTGTCAAGGCGTCTTGCACCGGGATTCCAGGTTCATGCTCTCTCGTATCAATGGAATAGACCTCGATTTTATGCTTTGTTTTACCTACCACCACCCCTCCCTTTGCATTGATCTCATCCCTTGCCATCTGAATGGCCATCCAGCCGTCCCGCCCCTCGATAGAACCTAAGGCAGTAGGCACGCCTAAAATAATAGGTTCACCGGGTTTCAATTGAGCGATGGCGTGATGGGGTAAAGTAACGAAGATCGCCAACATGAAAAGAATACCGGCCCAATATGCTTTCGTCTTCATACCGTCCCTCCCTGCGCGTGACTTGAGAAAGATGACACTGAGCTATCGGAGAAAAAGGACAAAAGGGGCGATCTTCTACAAGAAGATCGCCCCTACAATCAAAAAGGCCCAACCAAGCCTCATTTCATATAAGGCGGAAGCTGGATTTTCCCTTCTGCAATGATCTCCGGGAAGACAACTTCTCTCCTTCCAGGCTTTACCCACTGGAAGGCGCAGCCCAAGGCTGTTTCTTTGGGGTCAAAACCATAGATCACTTGATGATCTTTGCCAAATTTGATTCTTCCAATCACGCCCGACATGTCTGTCTGTTCAAGAGCCTTAACTACCGCATCCGACTCGACAGTCTTTGCACGCTCAAACGCATTGGCAAAGATATAAACAGAGTCGTAGCTTGGTCCCGGACCATGGCCAGAAAGGTTCATCCTGGCTTCTTTTCCCCATTTTTTACCAAAATTCTCATTAAAGGCAACGGACTTTGGCACGGCTTTCACAGGAACAGGTCCAATTTCAAATATCATGTTAACCATTCCGTCCACTTCTCCTTCAAATACTCGCCAGGCACTTTCAGGGGCAACAGGGCTGATGAAACCTGCAAGAAGAGCTGGAATCTGCATGGCACGGGCTTGTTTTAGGAGACCGCCGCTTTGAGGCATATCAAATATGGGTACGATCACCTGGGCCTTTTGAGCCCTGACCTTGATAAGGGACGGGGAAAAGTCACTGGCACCCAAAGCATAAGCATCGAAACCAGCCACTTCCCACCCGTTTTCTTTGTACCATTTGTCAAGGCCTTTGCCTGTACCCTGAGCCCAAAGAGTATCCTGGACGATAATATATGCTTTGTTGAAACCAAACTGTTTCTTTATGAATCCCATCACTCCCTGCAAATACATCACAAGGTAAGGCGCGTTCAGGGCGTCCCGAAAGCAGTATTTATATTTGTTATAGTCATCCAGGATCTTCTTCTGGAATAACGGAGTCATAGCAATGGAACAGATGTATGGAAGTTTATACTTGGACATGAGGTCCATTGACGCCAAAAGAACCTCAGAGCGGAAATTACCCAGGGCAATCGCGTGGGGTTTCTTCTCCAGGATGAGCTTCTCCGTCGCTGTCAACGCGTCTTGCAACGGGATTCCAGGCTCATGCTCCCTCGTATCGATGGAATAAGCTTTGAGGAGATGCTTTGCATTTCCCACCTTGACGCCGCCTTTTGCGTTAATCTCATCCACTGCCATCTGAATGGCCATCCAGCCGTCCCGCCCCTCAATAGAACCCAGAGCAGTCGGAACGCCGATGACAATAGGCTCGCCTGGTTTGAGCTGCGCATGAGAGGTAAGAGGAAAACTGATCAAGAACGCGAACAATAGAAAACCAAGAAATATTCCCTTCTTCATAGCCCATCCTCCTTATAAAATGATTTTGAAAAGTAAAAGCAACTATTGCAGAAATCGAATTCTTTGTCAATCTCTAAGTTTGGAGGTGTCCCATAAAGGAAAAAACCAATAATTTTGGTACAGCCATCCGGTCGGGGAGAAATTGGTATAATATTTATTCCAATTGAAATATTTTGTCAATAAAAAAATTATTGCAAACTTTTTATTTTTAATATATCC
>Ga0335081_10001288_pt1 | contig 39975 bp, 40 predicted proteins | sample Lox_Sample_35_FD_206713 | JGI IMG/M metagenome (GOLD analysis project Ga0335081, IMG submission 206713) | Soil microbial communities from Loxahatchee National Wildlife Refuge, Florida, United States - Lox_Sample_3.5 | ecosystem: Environmental > Terrestrial > Soil > Wetlands | place: USA...
GGGCTCGCCGGTTCTGGCGGCAGATGATCCGGAGGAACGGGTGACCATTATGATGGTCCCTGTTGGCACATGGTCCGATGGGACTCCGGCTCCGCCGATATCACACTGACCCAAGGCCTAATCTGATCGAACGGCAGCGTGCCCGGCTCCACCCACCACCCTCAAATCCTCAACACCACCCCGTTTCCCGTATTTTTCGTGTTCCGCACCAGCGCGAACACTACCATTGCCGCCAGCACAGGCGCGGCGCTTGCGCCCATCAGGATCGGCGCGAACGAGTACTTGTCCGTTACCGCGCCAATCGTGTACGTGGCCGCAATAGTCACGAAGCCCGTTACGCCACCAGCCAGGCCGCTCACCGTCGCCACGGATCCGCTTTCGAACAGGTCCGACGGCAGCGTGAGAAACACCGTCGCGCACGCCGCGTAGCCTAGCGTGGCCAGCCCGAACTCGGCAATCAGCAACCAGAGTTGTTTCGTATAAACCGCCGGAATCATGAGCAGCATCATCGGGCCGCAGATCAGAAAGATCACCCGACGCGCGGCTCCCACGCTCCAGCCGCGATGAATGAACCAGCTCGAAAGCCCGCCGCCTACAAAATTCCCCAGGTCCGCGCACACGAACGGCACCCAGAAACCCACCAGCGTGTCTTCCAACTTGAACCCGCGGCTCACCAGGAACAACGCAAACCAATCCGCCACCAGATACCAGTACGGGTCGAGAATCGCCTTCGAGAGTATGCAGCCCCACGTCTGCCGGTAGCCGAGGATCTGCAACATCGGCGCCCGCGCGCCGGCTGGTTTCTCGTCCGCTCCCGCGCGCGTTGCCAGGATCATGGCGCGCTCGGAATCACTGATACGCGGGTGCTGCTCCGGCTTGTGATAGGTCAGGATCCAAGCCAGAAGCCACAAGAATCCCAATGTCCCCGTGATGAGAAACGCTGGCCGCCACGTGCCGAACACGTGATAGAGCCACACCACCAGCGCGGGCGCTACCGCGCCGCCGATTGCCGATCCACTATCGAACAGCGCCACCGCGATTCCACGCTCTTGAGCGGGGAACCACTCCGAAACCGCTTTCGTCGCGCCCGGCCAGTTCGCCGCTTCACCCGCTCCCAGCAGAAATCGGAATGCGCAGAAGGTTTTTAGCCCGGTCGCGAATGAGGTGACCATGGCCATCACCGAATACCACGCAACCGTGAACGTGAGCCCGCGCCGCGTTCCCACATAATCGATGAAGCGGCCTCCCACAAACTGCACCACTGCGTACGAGAGCCGAAACGCGATCACGATCCACGCGAAATCGGAATTGGTCCAGTGGTAATCGGCCTTCAGGTAGGGGGCCAGCACATTCAGTGTCTGGCGGTCGATGTAGTTGATGACGGTGGAGGCGAACAGGAGAGCGCCAATCCACCAACGAAGGTGGGACACCCTCCTGGGAAACATCAGCGGCTGACCAGCTCCGGTTCAACCACCTTCTTCTTGAATTTGCACTCCTGGTTGGGACACTGGAGCGTGGCGCCATCCTTCAGCCATTTCTCAAGCAGATAGGAACTGCCACACTCGGGGCATTTCTCCGGCACCGGCTTCGCCCAGGCGACGAAGTTGCATTCCGGATACCGGCTGCAACCGTAGAACGTCTTGCCGCGCTTGGAGCGCCGCTCCACCACTTCGCCTTCCGAGCACTCCGGGCACTTCACGCCCACCGTTTTCTGCTTGACGAATTTGCAGGTCGGATAATTGCTGCACGCCGTGAACTCGCCGAACCGCCCGTACTTCATGACCAGGTTGCTGCCGCACTGCGGGCACTTTTCATCCAGCGCGACATCGGCCTTCTTCTGCGTCCCCCCGATCGGCCGCGTGGTCTTGCAGTCCGGGTAGCCCGTGCATGCGTAAAACTGCCCAAATCGCCCCTTCTTCAGCACCATGGTGCGGCCGCAATTCTGGCAGTATTCCTCGTCGCCCTGTTCCGTCAGGTCGCCGCTATCGGCGTCCGCCAGCTCCGCCGGAACCTCGCGCGTGTTGGTGCATTCCGGGTAGCCCGTGCAAGCGATGAAGCTGCCGTGCTTGCCCCACTTGATCACCAGCGGCTTGCCGCACTTTTCACATGTGAGATCGGTGGGTTTCTCCATGCGCTTGATGTCGGTCATGTGCTCTTCGGCGCGCTTCAAGTCTTTTTCAAAGCGCCCGTAGAACTCGCCCATGGCTTCGCGCCAGTCGATCTTGCCGTCCTCGATCTCGTCCAACTCCTCTTCCATCCGCGCCGTGTATTTCACTTCGAAGATGTCATTGAAGCTTTCAAGCAATAGATCCGTCACCACCATCCCCAGCTCGGTGGGCTTGAATTTGCCGCCTTCCTTGGTGACGTACTCACGCTCCTGAATCGTCGAGAGAATGGAAGCGTAGGTCGAAGGCCGCCCTACGCCGTCGGATTCCAGCTTCTTCACCAGCGTGGCTTCGTTGTAGCGCGGCGGCGGCTCGGTGAAGTGCTGCTCCGGCTTGATGCCGCGGAATTTCAGTGTCTCGCCTTCCTCCACATGCGGCAGCTTGTGGCGCAATTCCTCGTCGTCCTCGTCCTTCTGGTCTTTGCCTTCTTCGTAGACTCGCAGGTAGCCGTCGAACTTGGGCACCGATCCCGTTGCCCGGAACGTGTATTCGGCCCCGTCGGTACCCTTGGCCGTCACGTCGATCGTGGTCTGATCGAAAACCGCCGGCATCATCTGGGACGCCACAAACCGCATCCAGATCAGCCGGTAGAGCTTCATCTCGTCGTCGGACAGATGGCGCTCGATTTCCTCCGGTGTCCGCATCACGGACGAAGGCCGGATGGCCTCGTGCGCATCCTGCGCGTCTTTCTTCGATTTGTAAACGTTCGGCGCTTCCGGCAGGTATGGCGCACCGTACCTTTCGCCGATGAACCCGCGGACTTCCTCGATCGCTTCGCCGGCAATGCGCGTCGAATCCGTGCGCATGTAGGTAATGAGGCCGACCGCGCCTTCTTTGCCCAGCTCGATGCCTTCATACAACCGCTGCGCGAGCATCATGGTGCGCTTTACGCTGAACCGCAGCTTGCGCGCCGCTTCCTGTTGCAGGGTCGACGTGATGAACGGCGCCACGGGGTTGCGGCGCTTCTCACGCGTAACGACGGATTTGACAACGTACTCAGCGCCCGAAACGGCATGCACCAGCGCCTCGGCCGCCTGCTGCGTCGCAATTTCCGGCGTCTCGGCTTCCGCTCCAGCCGCCGCGCGCTTGATCAGCCGTGCGTCAAAGTGCGGCGGCTTCTTCGCCGCGAGATTGACGTCGATCGTCCAGTATTCCCGCTTTTCGAACGCGCGGATCTCGCGTTCGCGCTCGACGATCAGCCGAAGAGCAACTGTCTGTACACGCCCCGCCGATAGCCCGCGCCGGACTTTGTCCCAAAGCAGCGGCGAGATCTTGTAGCCCACCAGGCGATCGAGCACGCGCCGCGCCTGCTGTGCTTCTACCAGGTGAATATCCACCTGCCCGGGCTTTTCGAAGGCCTTCTTGATCCCGCGCGAAGTGATCTCGTTAAACATCACCCGGAAAATCTCCGGGCCGGCTTTCTTCTTCTTACCCTTGCCGTTGCCGCCATCCAGCTCTTCCTGTAAGTGGTAGCAGATGGCCTCACCTTCACGATCCGGGTCAGCCGCCAGGTAGATCTGCTCCACCTTCTTGGCCGCTTCTTTCAGCTCGTGGATCAGCTTTTTCTTGCCTTCGATCACTTCGTATTTCGGTTCGAAACCGTGCTCCACATCTACCGCGAGGTCCTTCTTGGGAAGATCTTTGATATGGCCAAGCGAGGCTTTGACCAGATAGTTCCTGCCCAGGTACTTGTTGATGGTCTTCGCCTTAGCCGGCGATTCTACGATGACGAGAGCTTTTGCCATAGACAACGGAAACTTCCAACCAGAAGCGAGGACTGCCTACCACACTTTAACAAAGTTCTTCCCTGGAAGTTGTTTTACCAGCCCGTTCATTTCCAGCTCAAACAGGGCGGCAATCAGCTCAGAGGGCGTAAATCCTTCTAGTGCTTCGACTAAGGTGTCCAGGTGCGTGCTGGCGTCGGGCTTTAGCTTTTCCAGAAGCCGCCGGGCGGCCTCGCCATGGTTGCTTAATAAAGATGCCTGACCCTCCGGTGAGGATGCATCATTACCGGTAATTCCTTGATCCAAAAGGCGCTTCTTACCTTCATCCACCAGGCGCCGGCGCACGTCAGGTGGCAGGTCGACCACCACGTCGTTCCAGTCCTGAACCAGCTTAGCACCTTGCTTTATCAATAAGTTAGGTCCCCAACTCATCTTCGACGTGATATTTCCCGGCACCGCGAAAACTTCCTTGCCCTGGTCGATTGCCAGGCGCGCGGTGATCGCCGAACCGCTGTACTGCGCCCCCTCCACCACCAGCAGGCCGACCCCCATCCCACTGATAATACGGTTCCGAATCGGGAAATTTTGCGGAAAGGCCGTCGAACCCATGGCAAACTCGGACAAAATCAGCCCCTTAGCAGCGAGCTCGTCCGCGAGCTTGCGATTTTCAGCCGGGTAAACCACATCCACGCCGCATCCCAGCACGGCGACGGTGTCCCCCTGCGCGGCCAGAGCCGCCTTATGTGCTGTGGTGTCAATGCCGCGCGCCATACCGCTCACGATGACCAGCCCCGCGCGCGCCAAGTCGCCCGCCAAGCGCTCGGTGGCGGCGAGTCCGTAAGGAGTCGGGCGCCGCGTCCCGACCACGCCGAACAACGTCGCTTGCAGTAGCTCGACTCGTCCCCGGGCGAATAGCATGACCGGCGGATCGTAGATTTCGCGTAAATGCGCGGGATAGCGCGGATCGGTCAGCGTCACCGCCACGGTCCCGGTTTCGAGCATCTTTTCCTGCTGCACCACGGCATCCTCGAACGAGCAGCCGCTGGCGATGCTCTGGGCCACCGCGCCGCTTACGCCGGCGCTTTCCAGTTCGGTGCGTGATGCCCGAAAAACAGCTTGAGGTGTGCGAAACCGGGAAATGAGCTTCCCGGCGTTGCGGGTGCCGAGCCCTGGAACGAGAGTCAGGGCAATCCAATGAAGTTCTTCTTCGCGGCTAGCGACTTGGACGGGCATATTTCCTAAGATGTGTTGGTGGGCGAGGTTGGCCCGGAATCTCAAATTCAATGAAACGGGACGCCGCATTTTTCGGGGAGGATCGCGCCGAGCTGGTTTACATCGCCAAACGGCTGAATGAAGCGATGCAGTTGGAATCCATCCTGACGGCGGCGGGCATCGATTACGGCGTCGAGGCGGACACCTATCGCGGCGGCATTATTTTTCAAAGGGAGCGCGTGGGCGCGTTTTTCTATGTGCTGCCGGAAGCTGTCGAGGCGACGCACCAGGTGATGCGAAAGAATGGTTTCAGACTGCGGCCGAGCTAATCTCGCGGCTCAGTGTCGCGAAGTTCCCTGGCCTTCTCTTCGGCGAGGGTGTCGTTGAGGAAGGTACCCCCACCGCTTTCCACGCCCGCCAGGTATTTCAATTTGGTGGGACTGCGCTGGATGGGATAGAAGTCGATGTGGAAATGAAAGTACGGGTGCTCGCCCTTCACGGGGCTCTGCCGCAGCAGCATCATCAAGGGCAGCTGGAATCCCCAGAGGTTGTCATACTTCATCCGTACTTTCTTGATGATGGCCGCGAGGTTGGCAGCCTCGGCGCCGGTCAGCTCCGGAATGCTGCCAAAATGGCGGCGCGCGCAGATCTGCATCTCTCCGGGCCAGCGGGCGAAGAAGGGAACGAAGGCTACAAAATCGGCATTCGCGGTGACCAGCCTCTCACCGGTCGCAAGCTCCTCGCGCAGAATCCGGCAATAAATGCACTCGTCATGATCGCGTAGATGATCCGACGCCGCGTCGAGTTCGCGCTGCACAAAAGGCGGAACGAAGGGGAACGCGTATATTTGACCGTGCGGATGCGGCATGGTGACGCCGATTGCCTCGCCCGTGTTCTCGAAGATGTAGACATATTGAATGTCCGGCTGCGCGGCCAGTTCCTGGTGCCGCCGGATCCATAAGTCCACCACCTTGCCCCAATGTTCGACCGAAAGTTGTGAGGGCGCAAGATGATGCGCCGGATGGTAGATCACTACGTCGCAGGCGCCGCGCGCACCGGTCTTCGCGAACAGTCCCATCGGCGCGGAGAACGGGGCGGAGTCCAGGCTGAAAGCCGGGAAATCATTGGGGTAGATGAAGACGTCAAACTGGTCCGGCACACGGCCTGAACCGGGGTCGAAGGGGCACCAGTCTTTTGGCATTTGCGGCCGGCCCTGCCGGTGCGCCGCTACCGCCACCCACTCTCGCAACAGGGGATGCCAACGGAGCTCACTCATTTGCTTGGACTGGAGAGAAAGAAAGAATCAGGCCGGGTATGCCGGGCGTCAACGGAAGCGTCACGGAGAAAAGCCGCGGGTGTCCCGCCAAAACCGCGGCACCCCGGCGCTACAGCTTGCATTACTTTTTCCGCTTGGTTTTGGACTTGGCCGGCTCCGGCGCAGCGGCGGCGGCGGGCGCCGATTCGGGTTGTACTTTTGCGAGCACTTCGTTAAACAGGGCGGCCTTACGCGTGTCGACTTTGGGCGGCGGAGCCTGCTCGTGGCGATAATCGTGATCGCTGTAGCAAGTGCGGCAGCGGACTTTGGCGGGATCGCGATTCAGCATCGAGACGACCGAGTGATTCATGATGCGCTTACACTTTACGCAGTAGTCGTCAATGATGTCGCCTAACCGGACTTCAGGCATGGGAGTCTCCTGCAGCCGGCGCCGCAGCCTCGGTTTCCTGCGCTGAACTTTCTTGCGTTAAAGCGGGATCGGGCGGCGGCAGCACCCAAGCGGCCGCCTCGAATCCGATGTACTTGCAGACGCGCAACTCGCCGGTATCGGTTTCGAGCAAATCGCCGACGTCGAGCGGCTGGCGGGACGGACGCAATTGCTCCCACGCCGCGTATTCATTGGAGGCCTCGACGTGGCCGCCTTCCTCGTAATCCTTCCGCTTGACGTTGGCCGCGCCCGCTACATGCGGCGCCAAACGGAAGTGCTGGCGCGGACCTTCTTTCATGCGATAAATCCGGTAAGTCGGCATTAAGGGTTATTGTAGAACGCGCTGGGAGGAATCGCGAGAGGGCCAGCCGGCGGCCGTGACGCGGCGGGCGTCAGTAGAGCCGCGCTCGATCATGCGCAGAACATTTTCGCGGCTCCAGCGGATGGCATCTGAGACCGTACCCAGCCCGCCCTCGGGCACGATCGTGACGACATCGAGTGAGCCAACGGTTGGAATTGCTGGGCTGAGCCGGCGCACAGCGCTGACTCCGGCGCGCATGACGCGGGACGGCAGGAAGGGGAGCGCGTTCACGGCGATGGCGCGCGCCGCACCCATTTGCGACGCCGGCCACAGAGGCAGCGCGCCGAGCAACCCGCCATCCACGTACCACCGGCCGGCGATGCGTTGCGGCGGCAGTCCCAGGGGAATCGCACAGGCAGCCGCCAAATGCTGCCAGGTGATCTCATCATTTTGAAACAGGCGTGGCACGAGCCGTGGCGTCTCGGTCAGCACCACGCCGATCGGAATGTGAGGCTTGTGCCGCCCGTACAGTGCCTGAACACCCGCGCAAAAAGTGAGGTCATCGAAGAGTCCGCGCCAGCGCTGGCGCGGCGGCCGTAACTTGAGAAATGCCGCAGTTGCAGGATCGGTCCACAGGCTAATCAGTTCTTCAGGTGTACAGCCTCCGGCGATCAACCAGCCATTCAGCGCGCCGGCCGACGTGCCGACCACCAGATCAGGCTGGAACCAGATGGAGAGTTCCCGCCACGCGCCCGCCTGATAGGCACCGAACATTCCGCCCGCCGAGAGCACCAGCGCCGTCTTTACCGCCACCCGACTATACCCGCCATGCTTACATGTTAGACAATGAAATATCCGCATTCATAACGCGGGTGGGAAACTTTCCGTCTGTTCACAGCGTGAAACCGGTTTTGATGCATTGGAATCCAATAGTGTATGGCGCCACCGCTGCTGAGATTCTTGCGCTCGCGGGCAATGGGGCACGCCTGATGCCATTGGCCGAGGGCGTGTGCTGCTGCGATGAGGCACGGCGGCGCATCCGCAACGCTGAACCGGAAGATCTATTCCCCTTAGCTAGCGCTCCACGTGGCGCGTTGGCGGGACTCTATTTGTACTTCTCGTGCCGCGACGAGGCGCACGAGGTCGCGCAGGCAGATGCCTCCGCGGAAGGCAGCTACTGGCACGCCATCGTTCATCGGCAGGAACCCGACGCCGGCAATTCCTCGTACTGGTTCCACAGGGTGGGCAAGCATCCGGTCTTCGCGGCCTTGCTGGAACGGGCACGAGCCATCGATAAGGCACACCCCGGCACAAACCTGGACCTTGCCGAGGCGTGGGACCCGATTGCTTTTATCGGGGTTTGCGAGCGTGCGCGCCGCCGACCGGATTCAGAGCTGGAGCAGGCCGCTTTGGAAATTCAGCGTGCCGAGTGGCAGTTGTTATTTGACTACTGCGCCCGACGGAGCCTCGATTGAAGAGACGCTACATTCTGATCCTCGTGCTTGCGCCCCTGGCCGCGCTTGGCTTTTGGGCTTACACCAAGAAGAATGAGCCGCCCGAGGCGCCTTTCGCCAAAGTGCGGCGTGAGACACTCATCAGCAACCTCATCACCAACGGTAAAGTGGAGCCGTTGCGGTACGCTTCGGTACGCGTGGACATGGCGGGATCAGTGGTTGAGCTGCCCGTGAAGGAAGGCCAAACCATCGCCCAGGGCACGGAACTGGTACGGCTCAAGGTACCGGATCTCGATGCGCAACTTGCCGCCGCGCAATCGCGGCTGGAACAGGCCAAGGCGACGCTGGACAATATCGAACGCGGTGGCCGAAAGGCCGAGCTGGTGGAAATCGACGGCAGCATCGCGCGTGCCAAGCTGGATCGAGATGCCGACCTGCGCGACTACAATGCACTTCACCGGCTGGAAGAAAAGCAGGCCGCGACGCACGAACAGGTTGATGTGGCGCAACGCAAGCTGGAGGAGGCGAATCTCGAGATCGATTCGCTCGAGCGCAAGCGCTCGGCGCTGATCACTTCTTCTGACAAGGCGGTGGCCGAAGCCAGGCTGCACGAGGCCGAAGCCGACATACGGCTCGCGCAGCGCCGCATTGCTGACGCAGTTGTGCGCGCACCGATCGCCGGCACCGTGTACAACCTGCCGGTTCGGTTGGGCGCTTACCTGAATCCAGGCGATCTGGTTGCGGGCGTAGGCGTTCTGGATCGGCTGCGCGTGCGCGTTTATGTGGATGAACCGGAGCTGGGGCGCGTATCGGTGGGATTTCCGGTGAACATCACTTGGGACGCGTTGCCTGGGCGCGGTTGGCCGGGCGTGGTAGAGCAGTTGCCTACCGAGATTCATCCCTTGGGAACGCGCCAGGTGGGTGAGGTGCTGTGCACCATCGCGAACCCGCAGCATGTGCTGGTCCCGGGGACCAACGTGAATGCGGAAATTCGCGCGCGCGTGGTGGAGAATGCTCTGACGATTCCGAAGGAGGCGTTGCGCCGCGACTCCGCCGGGGCAGGCGTGTTTGTGCTGACGGGCGATATGATTCGCTGGCGCGCCATCAAGACAGGCACAAGCAGCATCAGCCGGGTGCAGGTTGCGGACGGGTTAGCCGAGGGCGATGCGGTGGCGTTGCCTACTGACTACTCTTTGCGGGATGGGGAGAGGGTAAGGGCGGTATACCCGTAAAGACGAGTTCCTAGGATCGCGCCGGCCCCACGAATCCGATGGAGCGTTTAAAAGGTTGCGGTGGCGGCTCGGTGAGCTGGCGCAGGATCTCGAAGACCGCTCTGAACTGCTTGTCGTATTTCTTTTCTATGCCGTCCAGCCGCGCCGCCAGTTCTTTATGAGTGGCTAAGATCTGGCGCAATCGAACGAAGGCGCGCATGATGGCGATGTTGACGGCGATGGCGCGTTCGCTTTTCAAGACCGTCGAAAGCATGGCGACTCCCTGCTCAGTGAAAACGTAGGGCAGCGTACGGCGACCTCCGCGGCCGGCGTTTGACATCGCAGGTTGCGATGTCAAAGCGGCACCTTCCTTCCGGCTAAGTTGAAACATGAAATCCTCGGGGAACCGCCGGCGGTTCCGCTTCACAGCTTCGTTCAACCGGAACGTCGGGACCTCATACATTTCGGCAAGATGGCGGTCCACCTTGTGCCCTCGGAGGAGAAGAATCCGCCGCTCGACTAATTCGGTGGGCACCAGCTGCTTCGTGGATGGTTTGCTTGGGGGCAAGAATTCCTCCCTTGGGTTATTAGTTCACCAAGCCCGCGGAACTTCTCCAAAGCCCACACCTGGCCCTGCCGGGTCTGGCAAACCGGTACATTCCGGCCGCGAAGCCTCGTCTCTACTCTTGCCTACTTAACTATAGTTAAGTATCATGGAAGCCTGTGGGCACATTGCGCACGGCTGTAGCGCATCCGTCACTGGCGGAGGTGCATTCGTCTGTCGGCACTGCGGATCTCACCATTTGGCGGCGCATGTTTGCGTTTGCCGGTCCGGCTTACCTGGTCAGCGTGGGATACATGGACCCCGGCAACTGGGCCACGGACCTGGAGGGCGGCGCGCGATTCGGCTACCGGCTGCTGTGGGTGCTGGTGATGTCGAATGCCATGGCGGTGCTGTTGCAGACGCTGAGCGCGCGGTTAGGCATTGTCGCGGGGCGCGATCTGGCGCAGGCCTGCCGCGAGACGTATCCGCGGCCGGTCACGCATGCGCTGTGGGTGCTGTGTGAGATCGCCATCGCCGCCTGCGACCTGGCGGAAGTTTTGGGCGCGGCCATCGCGCTCAATCTGCTGTTTCATTTGCCGCTGCTGATCGGTGTCATCGTGACCGCCGCCGATACGCTGCTGGTTCTCTGGTTTCAGCGTTTCGGCATCCGCATCATCGAAGCCTTCGTGCTGGCCCTCATTACGGTGATCGCGGGCTGTTTCTGCTTCGAGATTTTCCTGGCCAAACCGGCGTGGTCGCAAATGGCCACCGGTTTGATTCCGCGCGTGAACGCCAATAATCTCTTCATCGCCGTCGCGATCATCGGAGCCACGGTGATGCCGCATAATCTCTATCTGCACTCGGCCCTGGTACAGACGCGCCGCATCGGCACGAGCCAGTTGGAAAAGCGCATCGCTTGCCACTACAACTTCGTGGATTCGCTGGTCGCGCTAAACGGCGCGCTGCTGGTGAATGCGGCGATTCTGATTGTCGCGGGGACGGTATTTTTTAAGCGCGGCATCGTGGTGACGGAGATCCAGCAGGCGCACCTGCTGCTGGCGCCGCTGCTTGGAACGACGGCCGCGAGCGTGGTATTCGCCATTGCGCTTCTGGCCTCGGGACAATCCTCCACGCTGACCGGAACGCTGGCGGGGCAGATCGTGATGGAAGGGTTTCTCAATTTCCGCATGCGGCCGTGGCTGCGCCGGCTGATTACGCGGAGCCTGGCGGTCATTCCGGCCGCCATCACGATCTACTTTGCCGGCGACGCGGGAACATATCGGCTGCTGATTTTGAGCCAGGTGATCATTAACATGCAGCTTCCCTTCGCGGTCATCCCGTTATTGCATTTCACCAGTGACCGGCGGCGCATGGGTGAATTTGCCAACAGAGTTTGGGTCGCGGTTCTGGCCTGGATCACGGCGACGGTTATTCTTGGGCTGAACATCTGGCTGATCGGGCAGTCGGTCTCCGATTGGCTGGCGGCGGCGGGCGGGTACCGGACGTATGTGTGGCTGCTGGTGGTGCCGGTGTCTGTTGTGCTGGGTGCCCTGATGCTGTGGGTGATCGCGGAGCCGCTGTTGGCCCGGTGGGGCTTCCGCGGAGGACGCGCCCCCATCGTCCTTCCGGGCACCGCGGTTTCCGCCACCGAAGCCCCTGTGTACAACCGCATCCTCGTGCCACTCGATCATACGGATCTCGATCACCTGGCTATTGCGCATGCCGCGGCCATGGCGCGCATGCATCACGCCAAGCTTTACCTCCTGCACGTGGAGGAAGGTGTCACCAGCCAGGTCTACGGCTCGTTGTCGTCGACCGCGGAGGTCAAGGCGGGACGCAAGTATCTGGAGGGTATCGTGGAGTCTCTACGAACGGAAGGGATTGAGGTCGAGACCATGGTGGCGCACTCGTCCAAACCCACGCGCGAGATCATCCGGGTGGCGAGTGAGATCCAACCCGACCTGCTGGTGATGGGAGCCCACGGGCATGGGGGTCTGAAGGACCTCATTTTCGGGGCGACGATCAACTCCGTCCGGCATAAATTGCGCATCCCCCTTTTGGTGGTGCGGGCTGCTCGGAAATAGGCTGAGGTGTTCGTTAACGAATGAGACAAGTTGCCCCGCCAGCGTGTCGGGCGAACACAGCCGGGCTAACATTCGATAACATAAAGCACCTGTTATCATTTAGATATGACTGGCAGGAGGAATGCTGTCCTGATCGGCATGCGGCGTCTCCCGCTTCTGGTACTATGCCTGGCCTCATGGTTCGCGCCACTCCACGGAGCGACGCTTGAACAGCTTTCGCTAGGCGAACTGATTCAGAAATCGACGGCGATCGTGCGGGCGAGAGTTGTGGATTCCTACGCGGATTTCCGGGGCGCCGAGATTTTCACCCACTGGAGGCTGGCAGTGGAGGAGCAGTGGAAAGGCCAGGCGGCGGCCGAAGCGATGGGGCCGGGCGGCAGCGTGCGCGGATACCGGCAAGGCGTTCCGGGCGCCCCGCAGTTGACGGTCGGAAAAGAGTATGTGTTATTCCTCTGGACGTCGAAGAGCGGAGCGACGTATCTCACCGGATGGGGACAAGGCGTGTTCGAGCTATCCAAGGACGATGCAGGCACGATCCGTGCCACGCGCGCGGCGGCTAGCGAAACCGTGTTGGAGCACGGCACGTGGCGGCCCGTTAAGGACGACGGTGTCCAAATGCAGTATTCGGATCTGGCGTCGCAGATTTCGGCCAGTTTGGGCAAGGGAGCGAGCCGCTAGCCATGCCAAGATCGCGGAGAGCGGCGGCGCTGGTTCTGGGCTGGGCGCTCTCGGTCTCTTCGGCGGGCGCGTATTACCATTTCGTTCATTACACCAGCAAGACCGCGCCGTATAACCCCGTTCCGGAGAAACTTGATCTGACGGCGCTGCCGAACAAGACATTCACGGTTTTTGTGTCGGCGACCGGGCCGCAGAAGTTAGGGCAGATTGACGGGCTGCCTTCGATTCTGACGCAGATCAAGCAGGCCACCCTGGCTTGGAACAGTGTTGCCACCTCAGACATCCGTTTAGCGTTTGGCGGGCTGTTCGTGGATGGGACCGCGGAATCGACGCCTAGCGCCGAAGTTGTGTTCGACGATGAAATTCCACCGGGGCTGCTGGCGTACACGGTTCCGGTGGCATCGAGCACGATGGTCACGCGGCCGGATGGATCTTTTTTCCCGATCACGCAGTCCATCATTCACTTGCATTCCGATTTGACTGTGCTTCCCGGACCCAGCTACTTCAGCGCCTTCTACCGCAGCCTGGTGCACGAGATCGGGCACGCGCTGGGCCTGCAACACACGTTCACGTCGAGCGTCATGTCGGTGCTGGTAACGAATGCGACCTCCACGGTGGCGCCGCTCGATACCGATGACATTGTGGGGCTTTCGCTACTCTATCCGCGGAATTTTGGAGCGAACACGGGATCGATTACGGGCACGGTGACTGCCGGAGGCAACGGAGTGCACATGGCGTCGGTAGTGGCTCTGCGGCCGAACGCCCCGGCGATTAGCACACTCACGAATCCGGACGGCACCTACGAGATTGACGGCATCCCGCCGGGAACGTACTTCGTATATGTCAATCCACTGCCGCCCACTGCGAATATCATTCCGCCGGTGGATCCGGATGGAAATGCCATCAACCCCTCAGGACCGTTCAACGGCATTTTCTACCCGAACACGATCAACATCGCGAATGCAGGGACGGTGAGTGTAACGGCCGGCGCTTCGACAGACGGTATTAACTTTACCGTGAACACACGGCACTCCATGCCGGTTTACGATATCTCGACGTATAGCTACTCGGGCCAGAATGGCGCGCACCCCGCCTATGCGAATCTGACCTCGGGTACGGCGTTGATCGCGGCCGCGGGGCCGGGCCTGGGAGCGAACGGCAAAACGGCGGGGGGCCTCAATGTAGCGTCCCTTGGGTTCACATCTGTTCCGGCGGGCGGGTTCTACGCCTACGGTGCTACGCCCACGTACCTGGCGATGAACCTGAATTTCTCGCTGGCCGCGACTCCCGGACAGCAGCACTTCATTTTTACGGAGGACAACAGCGCCTACGTGCTGCCGCGCGGCTTGAACCTGGTGAACAGCGATCCGCCCTCGGTTTCCGATATCGCCGTTGATGGCAGTGGAAATCTGGTCGTCACCGGCTCGAACTTCACACCGCAAAGCCAAGTGTATTTCGACGGGCTGCCGGCGAACACGAATATGGGGGACAACACCCATTTGACCGCGGTGCCACCGCCGGGCGCGAGCAACCAAACGGCCGCAGTCATTGTGTACAACAGCGACGGCCAGGATTCGACCTTCACGGACCCCACTCCGCCCACCTTCAGCTATCCGGCAGCTCCAACTCCGCTGGTGACGTTCTCCCCAGCGACGTTGCCGGCTGGTGCGGAAGCGGAAATCGACATCGAGGGCGTCAACACAAGTTTCGTGAACGGCATGGTGACGTTGGGGTACGGATCGAGCGATGTGCTGGTGCGGGGTGTGTGGGTGCTGAGCCCGACGCACGCGCTGGCGAACGTGCAGATCTCGCCGAATGCGCCGCAGGGTACCATTGGGGCGACAGTGATCTCCGGATTTCAAATTGCGACGCAACCGGTCGCGCTGCAAATTGCCGCTGCCAATCCGACGCTGCCCGTGGTGGATCCGTCGCTGGTGAACGCTTTCTGGGCGCCGAGCGGCGTATTTCCGGGTTCAACCGCGAACGTGAACGGCGTGAACCTCGGGGGTTCCCAGACCACCATCACGATTAACGGCCGAGCGGCCAACGTCGTCAATGCCACGCCGACTCAGGTTACTTTCGTGGTTCCGTCAACGCTCAAACCAGGGATCGCAGTCCTTAAGCTCAACAACGGAACGACCAACGCCTCTCCGGTGGTGATCACCCTCGTTTCCACTCCGCCAGCAATCACGGGATTGCAGAACGCGGCCGGGGCACCGGTCGCCGTGGCCAACGCTCCCCAACCAGGCGACAGTCTGACGCTGCTGGTAACCGGCCTTGGGGCGGCCGGGGCTGCGATTGACCCTAAAACGGTGCTGGTGACGGTTGGCGGGGTAACCAGGATGGCCGCGGTCGTGTCCGAGGTGGGCTCGACGGCGACATACCAGGTGCAGTTCACGTTGGACTCTTCCGTACCCACAGGCGCGCAAATTCCCGTGACGGTCTCGGTCAACGGCAAGACCAGCCTGCCGATTTATATTCCGATTAATCCGCCACCTGGAAGGTAATTCGCCGCCAGCCCTGCTCCTCTCGGGTATGATGTTTAGTTCCCAAGGGAGGAAATATGGCGTTTGCAGATGCTCCACGGCGCAATTTTTTGCGCCGCCTCGCGGGGTTCGCCGGGCTTTCCGCAGCCGCACCACAAGCGGTTCGATCACAGCAGCGGGAGGGCGGCGGGGATGCCAGATTTCTGCCGCGCTATGCCCGGGCGCAGAATTACAAATCGCTAAAGCAATCAAGCTACGATCGCACCGGCGGTAATGCGGATGCGTGGCCGATCGAACCCGGCGCCAGCAAAGAGATTTTCAACTCCGCAGGACCGGGGGTGATCTCCCACATCTGGTTTACCATCGCGGCCGAGAGCTCCAATCATCTGAAGGAAGTCGTGATCCGCGCGTACTGGGACGGCACGGAGAAGCCTAGTATCGAGGTCCCAGTGGGTGATTTCTTTGGGCTGAATCTGGGCCAGTATTTCGTGTACCAGTCGGCGTTTCTGAATTGCTCGTCAATCAAGGCGCTGAATTGCTACTTCGCCATGCCCTTTCACAGATCGGCGCGGCTGACGGCGACCAACGAGGGAAAGCAGAAGGTGGACGATTTCTACTCAAACATCGATTACCAGCTCGTGCCCTCGCTGCCCGATGACACGCTTTATTTTCATGCCCAGTACCGGCAGGCGACGCCCAACACGGCGCACAGCGAGTCCGACAAGAACTTGGACGGGCGCCACAACTATGTGTACGTCGAGACGCGCGGCAGCGGTCACCTGATGGGCGTCACGCTGGGCGTTCTGCAAAACACCGATCACTGGATGGGCGAAGGCGACGATATGATTTTCGTGGATGACGAGACCAAGCCTGTGATCAACGGCACTGGATCGGAGGACTACTTCAACGGTGCATGGGATTTTGGTGGACGCGACGGCGCGATTCCGTTCGCCCATCTTTACAACGGTGCACCTCTCATGAGCAACCCCGAACGGGCGGGGGGCCGATACTGTCTGTACCGGTGGCACGCGGACAACCCGGTGACGTTCACGCGTTATCTCAAGCACACCATCGAGCATGGGCACGCCAACGACCGCGCGGACAATTTCTTCTCGGTGGCGTACTGGTATCAGTCCGAGCCATTCACCGACTTTCCGGCTCTGCCGCCGGCGGCAGCGCGAATCCCGAACCTGAAAGTTGTGGCGGGGCCGGGCGGAGCCGAGCCGGCGTCGGGCAGTTAGAAACCAACAGAGGGACGAAATGAAATTCATCGCACTGTTCATGGCTTTTGCCGCTGGCATGATCGCAGCTGATCCGGAAGGCTTCGGGCTATGGAAGAGCGCCGAGCTGAAGGAAGCCGGCAAGAAGCTGGCTTCCAAGATCGACCAGAACAAGGTGGCCACCGAAACACTGGTCACTTACGGCAATCACTTTTTCATGTTGGCCCACCGGGAAGGGGACGGCCAGGCGGAATTGCACGAAATGCAGGCCGATATCTTCGTGATCGAGAGTGGCGAAGGCTCGCTGGTCGTGGGAGGAGCAATGGTCGATCCGAAGACAGTCTCGCCGCACGAGGTGCGCGGCCCGTCAATCAAGGATGGCGTGGCCAAGCGGGTGGGTCCCGGCGACGTGGTGCACATCGCGGCCAAGACGCCGCACCAGATGATGGTGCCGGCAGGCAAACAGATCACGTACTTTGTGGTGAAGGTGGACACGCCGTAGGGGCAAGCGCCGGGCGAGGCGTGCCTCGCCCCTAGCCGTCTTTCCAGAACAGCTCGGCGTCGGAGCGGCGCACGTAGTCAGCGTCGATCGCGGCAGGATCGAGCGCCAGGCCGGCTGACCAGCGCTCGTAGGCAATGCGTCCCACCGCGGCGGCGAGCGCACGGGGCGCAGTGGTAATGCGCGACGTCTCGAAGCGAGTGCCTGTGAGTGCGGGACGGAACGGCTCGAAATCCGGTGAGAGGAACTCGATTTCTCCGGCGGGCAGCGTGTCCAGCCACGCCGGGAACCGCATCACGACTGGCTCGCGCAGCACCTCGCCGGCGGCGCCGTAAACGGCTCCGTAAACTTCGCCGCGGCGCGCATCCAGGACCGTGGCTCTTTGCGTTCCCGAGCCGAAACGCGCTATGGCTTCGAGATTCGAGACCGCCACAACTTTCTGTCCAGCCGCCTCTGCGAGTCCTTTTACACAGGCCAGGCCCACACGCACGCCGGTGAAAGAACCCGGCCCTGACGCCGCCGCGAAACATGCCATGTCATCAACGCGGCGGTTATGGCGGTCAAGCAGGAGGCCGAGATGGTCGAACAACACGTGGCCGAAGCCATCCGGTGAGTGGAGCAGCGTCTCCTCCACCAGCTCGGCGACTTCGAGTAGCGCGATGCTGCCGAACTCGTGCGTGGTATCGAGCGCAAGAATGAGCGGCTTCACTGGGTGAGCTGATACGTCCGATCGGCTGAATAGACCTTCCCGTTGGCGTTCATTCCGAACAGGCGAACATGAAAGACGGCCGGAAAGTGACGCGCCATGTTGGGCAGAATCTGGAAGAGGCCTTTCTCGCCACTGCCGATCACGCGATAGCCTTGTGACTCGTCGGCGATGTCCGCGGTCCACAGGTACAGCATGGAGCGGGTGGCGTGCGTCTCGTGGGTCAGCTTCACGGAATACGCAGGCGGCGTTCGCATGGAGATGGTATCGCCGGAGGGTTCGACGATCTTGAATGGAACCTTCTGCGCGTTGACCTCGACCTCTTGTTGCAGAACGCGCCGCGATTCGAACTTGTACGACTTCAGCATGCCTTGCTTGTGGCCCTCACGGGAAATGTGCAGCACCCAGTCGTGCGCGCGGTCGGGCGGCTCGCCGGTGAAATGCTCGCCCTTCACGTCTTTCAGCTTGATGATTTCACCGTTGGCGGGATTCATCCACACAGTATCGTAGCTGTGGCGCTCGATGGTCACCTCGATCGGTCCGGGATGATCGACATAGACGATGTACTCGACGTCCTCCAGAGCGACGCCGCGGCCGCCATCCACGTAGAAATATGGTTCGAGCTCCCAATGCCGGTTGCCGGCGCAGAATTCGAAAAAGATCTTCATCTCCGCGGCTCCGGCGTCGTCCATACCGGCCGCCGTGACGTATTGGCCGTTCATGGCGGCATTCCACAAACGATTTCGGAATTCACTACCCTGAGCGCTTGGCTTGCCCGCGAAGGCCATGTTCACAAAGGGCACGGGGTAGAGCTGATATTCAATTGCGCCCACGGCGTCGCTTGTGGATTCCTGTGTGACGAAGTCCATCCAGCCGTCGTCGAGCAGCGGGGCCGAGGTCACGCGCGCGCCGGTCGAGCGAAGATGCTGAAAAGGATCTTCTTGCTTGAGCAGCATGCCGATCTCGCGGAGCAGGCCGCGGCCCTCGTCATAGTCCTCAAAATTCTCCACGCCACCCCAGGTAATGTTGAACGCGCCATAGCGCGCGATTAGGTAACGCACGAAGCGCTGGCGTTCGTCCCAATTGGGGAACAGCTTGCGCAGACAATTGTCGCCGCCGGCCAGAACCAGGTCAATTGTCATGCCCTTCTCGCTGATGTAGCGAAGGCGGTCGTCCAGGCGGCGGAAGTACATGGGATCGGGCGCATCCGGCGTGGGAAAGGCTTTGGTTATGTCCTCTGCCTCGCCGGTGGCGCTGACGCGAATGTGTGTGAACTTCTGCGAGGCGCGCGCATCCACGAATTGCCGGAACGCTCCGTCATCCAAAAAAGCGGCGCGCATCAGGGTGTCGCCTATCCAAAGATGGGGCGTGTTGCCGTCACCGCCGGTGTATGCGAAATGGTGCATATTGGCGGCACGAATGAAACCCGGAGCTTCGGATTCCGTCGCCATGAACTGGCCAATCTTTCCGTTGTAGGCTTCCAGATTGCTGGTAATGCGATAATCCCAGCCGCCCGGCTCGGTGGGCGCGAAGCGGATGACCATGCGCCGGCCGCCATCCCAGAACGCCGGTAGAAGGAAAGTCCGGTGGCGCGGCGACCGGAATTCGGCTCTGATCTCGACTGTCCGGTACGGATTCGGGTGCGCCGCGGCATCCGCGTCATTGAGATCAAATACGATTTCGCAGAGTGAAAACGCCGGGGTAGGCGCACAGACGTTCTGCGCATCAGCGGAAAAAGCGATCAAGAATAATGCGACCCCGAATAAACGCGAATGAAAACAAACTCGGGAGGGTGCGCGAGAGCCCATGCCAATAGTGTAAACTCAACGCTTTCGAGTCATGACGCGGAAGAAGATCGGTGTGGTGCTGTTTCAGCTGGGCGGGCCGGATTCGCTGGAGGCCATCGAGCCTTTCCTGTACAACTTGTTTTGCGACCCTGACATCATCGATTTCCCGTTTGCGCGCATTGCGCGCCAGCCGCTGGCCAAGCTGATTTCGACCACGCGCGCCAGGCACGTGGCCCATCATTATGCGGAGATCGGAGGCAAGTCGCCGATCCTGGAATTCACGCGCCGCCAGGCGTGGGCGCTCGAAGCGGATCTGCGCCGCGAGTTCGACGCACGCGTGGCGGTGGCGATGCGCTATTGGCATCCTTTCACTCAGGAGGCTATTGCGGAGCTGGCTGCTTTCGCGCCGAAGGAAGTCGTTCTGTTGCCTCTCTACCCGCAATACTCGAAGACCACAACGGGCAGCAGCATAAATGAGTGGAACCGCTGCTTCCACACGAATGGCTGGAATCCGCGGACGCATCTGGTCCGCGAGTTCTACGAAGACGCAGCGTACTTGGATGCAGTGGTGGCGGCGATCGACGAGTCGCTGCGAGATCTGAAGGATATCGCCGACGTCGACATTATTTTCAGCGCACACAGTGTGCCCGTCGCCGTGATTGAGCAGGGAGATCCCTACCAGCGGCAGATCGAGCGCACGGCGGAGTTGGTCTGGCAGCGCGGCGGGTGGCCGGCGCGCCGGCACATTTGCTATCAGAGCAAAGTGGGGGCGTCGAAGTGGCTGCGGCCCTCAATGCATGAGACTATCCAGCGCCTGGCTGCGGAGGGCTCACGGCACGTACTGGTGGTGCCGATCTCGTTTGTTTCCGATCATGTGGAAACATTGCACGAAATTGACATCGAACACCGCGTGCAGGCGCGCAGTTTAGGAATCAAGGACTATCGTATGATGCCGGGCCTCAATGATTCGCCGGCGTTCATTCGGGCGTTGGCGGGACTGGTGCGAGCCTGCATACAGGCTACGAACCGTGAGGCCGCTGTGGCGGGTTAATAACCACCGGACCGGTTGCGAACGCCTGGGAAACACGGGCAAGAACTCCCGCAACCAGGGACGCAAGTATAATCGAATGGTGAAACGACATTGGGCCATTTGGGCCGTGATTTTATTGCTTGGCGCAAGTACGGGTTGCGGGCGCGGGGGCGCGTGCAACGAGGAGACCGCTCGCCAGAGCGTGATTGACTACCTGTCCAAGCGCGGGAATCTGAACGTCGCCGCGATGAACGTCACGGTGACGTCGCTCGTCTGCCGCGAAAAGGATGCGGATGTCACGGTTGCGTTTACCGCCAAGGGCGCGAACCCCGGACAGCCGATGTCGCTTCCATACACCCTCGAGCATCAGGGCGGGCGCTGGGTGGTGAAAAGCAAACCCGAAACCGGCGCTAACCCGCACGGCGCCGGGGCGGGAGCCATGCAACCCGGCGCAGCATTGCCCCCCGGACATCCCCCAGTCGAAGGCGGCGCTCCCAAACAATGAAGCGTGTCGCCATTCTCGGAGGCGGTCCGGCAGGTGCGTTCGCGGCCGAGCAACTCAGCGCAGCGGGGCTGGATACAGTAGTTTTCGACGAGAAGCTGGCGTGGGAAAAGCCCTGCGGCGGCGGCCTGACGTTCAAAGCGTACAACCAATATCCCTTCCTGATCGAGAACAGCACACCCAAAAAAATGATTGGGGAAACGGTGCTGGCCGCGCCGAAGGCTGGGGACGTTACGCTGCGGTTGCGGAATCCGATCCTGATTTATTCGCGCTTTGATCTGAATCGCCTGATGCTGGAGCGCGCGGAACGCGCGGGCGCGCGCATCGAGCAGGCCCGCGTCACCGAAATGAACCGGTGCGGCGCCGGTTGGGAGCTCAAAACCAAATCGGGCTCGCTGCACGCGGATTATTGCATTGTGGCCACGGGTGCGCGCAACCCGCTGCGAGACGTGGGCACCGTACTCACGCAATCGGACGCGATGGCCGCGCTCGGCTACTACGTGCCTGAGGAGCGCGAACAAATCGATATCCAGTTCCTGCCCAATCTCGAGGGCTACATCTGGGTGTTTCCCAGATGCGGGCATCTTTCAGTCGGTATTTGCGGGAAGGGAGAGCCGGCACAGTCGCTGCGCAAGCGCCTGGAAGCATACATGATCGAAAAGGGAATTTCCTGGAAAAACGGGGCGTTCTACAGCCATCTGCTGCCGTCGCTGGAGACGGCTTCATGGAAACGCAACCGCGTTGCCGGAGAAGGCTGGATGGCGGTGGGCGATGCCGCGGGACTCGTCGATCCGATCACGGGCGAGGGTTTATATTACGCCATCCGATCCGCGGACCTTGCAGCGAAAGCACTGTTGACGGAGATCAGCGATCTTGCCGGCCAGGCCTACCGGCGCATGTTGCGGCGCGATTTTGCCGCCGATTTGGAATTCGGCTCGCGCCTAGCCAAGCGCGTGTTCTTCGGACGCTTCCTGTTCGGCAGCGTGCCGGCGCGCATGGTGCAGTTCACGAGGAGCAGCCCGCGGTTTGCCGGGGTGATGCAGGATCTGTTTGCGGGCTCGCAATCGTATCTCGCGCTAAAACGGCGCCTGCTGGATAATCTCAATGGCAGCCTGCTGGAAGTCGCGATGAACGTAAGCCTCCACCGCCTGGTGCCGGGCCGGGTCCGGGCATGACGCGCGGCAACTCCGAAAGACTGTTTTCCAGGGCGCAGAAGCACATCCCCGGCGGCGTCAACTCGCCGGTGCGCGCATTCCGCAGCGTCGGCGGGTCACCGCTCTTCATCACACGTGGAAAAGGCTCGCGCATCTACGACGCCGATGGCAACGAGTTCATCGACTACGTCGGCTCCTGGGGCCCGCTGCTGCTGGGCCATGCACATCCAGAGATTGTTGCGGCAGTCAGCGAGGCGCTCGAATCCGGCACAAGCTTCGGGGCGCCCACCGAGCGCGAAATCGAACTGGCTGAGTTGATCTCAGAGATCGTGCCTTCGATCGAAATGGTGCGCCTGGTGAATTCGGGTACCGAAGCCACTATGTCCGCGATCCGTGTGGCGCGTGGATTCACGGGGCGCGACCTGATCGTGAAATTCGAGGGTTGCTATCACGGGCATGTGGATTCGCTTTTGGTGAAAGCCGGATCAGGCGTCGCCACGCTCGGGCTGCCGGATTCGCCGGGGGTTCCGAAGAGCTTCAGTGACACGACCATCGCCCTGCCCTTCAATGGCCCGGATGCTCTGGAAGAAGCTTTCCGCGCGCATGGGGATCGCATCGCGGCTGCAATCGTGGAGCCGGTCGTCGGCAATATGGGCTGCGTTCCGCCGGCGCCGGGGTTTCTCCAACAACTCCGCGAGATTACGGCTCGCTATGGCGCACTTCTGATCCTGGACGAAGTGATGACAGGCTTTCGCGTGGCTTTGGGCGGCGCGCAGCAACTCTACGGGATTCGACCTGACCTCACCACGCTGGGCAAAGTCATCGGCGGCGGCTTGCCGATTGGCGCTTATGGGGGCCGCGCCGACATCCTGAGCCGCGTGGCGCCGGCGGGACCCATTTACCAGGCGGGGACTCTTTCCGGAAACCCTTTGGCAGTCGCCGCGGGGCTCGCCATGCTGCGATATCTGAAATCCCACCCCGAAACTTACACACAGCTCGAAGGCCGCACCGCGGCTATCTGCGCCGGGGCGCCGCACGGAACCACGGTAAACCGCGTGGGGTCGATGTTCACCGTGTTTTTCACGGCCGCGTCTGTGACCGACTACGATGCGGCTAAGAAATCCGATACCGCCCGGTTCGCCGAATTTCACCGGCGCATGCTGGAGCGCGGTATCTATCTGCCGCCTTCACAATTCGAAGCCGCCTTCGTCTCCGCGGCTCACACCGAAGAGGACGTTCAAAGAACGGCCCACGCCTTTCGCGAATTCACAACCTAGTTAACCAAAGGAAACTGGTCCTGTCCCAACGCGCCGGAAAACAATGAAGTGATGCGCTTTCTGAAGCAGCGGCCTTCCCTCACTGTGTTCGTCTTTCTGCAAGCTCTGGACATACTCACCACGCTGATCGGGCTGCGTCTGGGCGCCGGCGAGGCCAGCGCTTTTGTCGGCACCCTCATGCATCTCGGCGTGGTGCCCGGGCTGATGGTCTCGAAGATTCTGGCCGTCATTCTGGTGCTGATCGCCTTGCGGCGCAAGAGGCCGCAGATCGTCGTGATGGCCAACATTTGGTTCGCGGGCTTGGTCACCTGGAATCTGGTCCTGATCTTCTCGCAGGGCTGGAAGCACGTGCGCGTGTAGCGCAGAGTTCATCAAATCTTAACGGTGCGCTGGTAGTGTGTGTAATGGTGCGCACGTTCGCCATCTGTTGCTTATCTGTCGCCTTGCTGATTGCAGGTCAGGACGGCCGGCCCCGCTCCGACAACGCTCCCCACATGATCCTGACCAGCGCCCACCGCGGCGAGCATCTCAAACACCCGGAGAATTCTTTACCGGCCATTCAGGCCGCGATTGACATCGGCATGGACTATGTCGAGCTGGACGTCCGCACATCTGCCGACGGCCATCTTGTTCTAATGCACGATCCGACTGTTGACCGCATGACCGATGGCAAGGGCGCCATCAAGGACATGACCCTGGCCGAAATCCAGAAGCTGGATCTCGGCGCCCGCTTTCCGGGAAAATTCCCTGGCCTGCGCATTCCGACGTTTGATGAGGCTCTCGCGCTGGCCAGTGGCCGGATCGGAATCTACGTGGATACCAAGAACGCCAAGCCGGAGGATCTGGTCGCGGCGATCGAGCGCCACGGCATGGGAGATCACGTGATGTTCTGGTCCGAGCGCATCAGTTTCCTGAAGCTGATCGCCGCACTGCGGCCGTCGTGGAAGCTGTTGCCGGAGGCGTTTAACCCCGATCATGTGCATGAGGTGATGACCGTGCTACACCCGCAGGTGCTGGGCTTCGATTCACGCGACTTCGACGAACGAACCATCACCGCGGCGCGCGCCGTTAACGCCGGAGTATTCGTAGACCTCAACAGCCCGCAAGATTGGGACGATGGAATCGCCGCCGGTGTAGCCGGCATCCAGACGGACTGGCCGGCCGAACTGACGGCTTATCTTCGGGCGCGCGGATATCACAAATAGCCCGGAAGTCTCAGAAATTCAGCTTGAGGACTTCGTTCAGCGATCCTTGCCGATAGCCTTCGAGATCCAGGGTTACGTACTTGAAGCCCAGTTTCTTGAAGATTTCCGTGAACGCGGCGGCCATTTCGGGAGTGAGCGCGCGGGCCAGCTCGTCCTTGGCGACCTCGATGCGCACCAGTTCGTCGTGAAATCGCACGCGGAACTGCCGGAACCCTAGCGCCTTGATCTCCTCTTCGCCCTTCTCGACCGTCTTGATGTTCTGGATCGTCACCGGCGTCCCGTATGGAATGCGAGAGCTCAAGCATGCCGATGCCGGCCGGTCCCACGTGGGCAAGCCCGCCACACGTGAAAGCTCGCGGATCTCGGCTTTCATGAGCCCGGCTTCTACCAGCGGAGCTTTCACTTGGTGGATTTTGGCCGCGTTCTGTCCGGGCCGGTAATCGCCCAGGTCGTCCTGGTTCACGCCGTAGATGATGTGGGAAATGCCGCGCGCGCGGCCGACTTCGTCAAGACGCATGAACAGCTCGTCCTTGCAGTGGAAGCAACGGTTCTGGTCGTTCTTCGTGTAATCCGGATTGTCGAACTCGTGGGTTTCGATGTATTCGTGCGGAATTCCGAACTGGTGAACGAAGTCCTCCGCATCGCGCTTGTGCGATTCGGGAATGGATGCGGAATCCGCGGTGATGGCGACCGCGTTTGCGCCCAGCACGCGGTGCGCGGCCCAGGCAAGGTAGGCCGAATCCGTCCCGCCGGAGTACGCCACGATGACGCTCCCCAAGCCGCTCAGGATCGAAAACAGCTTGTCTTGTTTCGCCTCGAGCGCGCCTGCGTCCATCACGCCAACCAGAGTGGCCATAACTAAATTATATGCGATGGGCCCAGTAGCCACGGCAGCTCTGTGCTAACCTGAAGCCGATACCCACAATATGGCTGCGACGCGGGAAAAGGCTCAGTTGATGAGTGCGTCGGAAGTGGACCGCACGCTCGTCCGGCTGGCGCATGAAATCCTGGAGAAGAACGGTGACCTAGACCGGCTGGCGTTCGTCGGCATTCGCCGGCGCGGTGTTCCGCTGGCGCAGCGTCTGGCGCGCAAGATCGAAGCTCTCGAGAAACGTGCTGTGCCGGTCGGCATTCTCGATATCAACCTGTACCGTGACGATCTGACCACAGTGGACATCAAGCCCGTGGTCAATGCCACGGAGATTCCTTTTTCCGTGCAAGGCAAGGACATTATCCTCATGGATGACGTTCTCTATACCGGCCGCACGATACGCGCCGCTCTGGACGCCCTGTTCGACCACGGACGGCCGGCGCGCGTGCAACTGCTTGTTCTCATCGATCGCGGCCATCGGGAATTGCCGATCGAAGCGAAGTTCGTGGGCCGGACGGTGCAGACCAGCGACGACGAAATCATCGAAGTGAAGTTCCAGGAAGTCGATCAGATGGAAAAGGTACTGCTCGTAGAAAAAGTGGCGGCAGAAACCGCCTAGCATTCCACCATGGCCGGACTGCTCGGAATCGAAGAACTCTCGCGCGCCGAGGTGGAAGCCATCCTCGATCGAGCCCGGTATTTTCAGCCGCTGCAAAGCCAGGCCTTCAAAAAACTCGACACGCTGCGCGGCAGGATGATCGTCAACCTGTTTTTTGAAGCTTCCACGCGCACGCGTACCAGCTTTGAAATAGCCGCCAAACGTCTGGGAGCGGATGCAATATCGATCACGGCGTCGGGATCGAGTGTTTCCAAGGGCGAATCGCTGGTGGATACTCTAAATACGCTGGCTGCCATGCGCCCCGACGCGATCGTGATGCGCCACTCCGCATCAGGAGCGCCTCATTTCCTGGCGCGGCATCTGGCTATTCCCATCGTCAACGCCGGTGACGGAACGCACGAGCATCCCACGCAAGCACTGCTGGATGCCCTCACGATTCTGGATCGCCGTCCCGCGCTCGAAGGCCTGCGCGTGGCCATCATCGGCGACATCGCGCACAGCCGCGTAGCACGCTCCAACGTGCACCTGCTCTCCAAATTCGGTGTCGATATCGTGCTCTGCGGCCCGGCGACTATGCTGCCGCCGGAACTCAGCCGGATTGCCCCGGGCGTGACCCTGACCACGGATATCCGGGAAGCCATCCGCGATGCCGACGTCATCATGATGCTGCGCGTGCAATTGGAACGCCTGCACGATCCGCCGCTCTCGGCAGGAGAGTATTTCCAGTTTTACGGCTTGCGTCTGGAGCATATGGCGTTGGCCAAGCCCGACGCCATTGTCATGCATCCAGGTCCCATTAACCGGGGCAGGGAACTCGCTTCCGAGGTTGCCGATTTTCAGCGCTCGGTGATTCTCAACCAGGTGGAAAATGGAGTCGCGGTGCGCATGGCGGTGCTCGAGCGCATTGTGGGAGAACGGGCCAATGGCTTCGCTGCTCATTAAGAACGGACGCGTGATCGACCCGGCGTCGGGGCACGACGGCCCCGGCGACGTCTTGATCGAAGACGGGCGTGTCGCGGCTGTGGCGGGGCATTTGGATGGCGCTGGAACTGAGGTGCTCGACGCGAGCGGGCTGGTTGTGGCTCCCGGATTCATCGACATGCACGTCCACTTGCGGGAGCCGGGCATCGAGCATTCCGAGACCATTGAAACCGGAGCGCGCGCCGCGGCGGCGGGTGGCTTCACGTCGATCTGCTGCATGCCCAACACCGTGCCGGTCAACGATAACGCCACTGTCACCAGCTACATCATCGAGCGCGCGCGCCACTACGCGGCCGTGAACGTCTTCCCCATCGGGGCCATTACAAAGAACAGCGCCGGGGAGGAACTGGCGGCTTTCGGTTCGATGAAGAACGCCGGCATCGTCGCTATCTCGGATGACGGCCGCCCGGTGATGAACGCGCGCGTGATGCGCCGCGCGATGGAGATGGCCAAGTCGTTCGACCTTCCGGTTATCGACCATTGCGAGGACTTGAACCTGAGTGCTGGCGGCGAGATGCACGAAGGCGTGCAGTCCACTCGCCTGGGACTGCACGGCATTCCCGGGAGTTCTGAAGACGTCATGGTGGCGCGAGATATTCTGCTGGCCGAGAACACTGGCGCCCGCTTCCACGTAGCGCACATCTCGTCACGCCATGCTGTCCACATGGTGCAATTTGCCAAGAAACGGGGACTGCCCGTCACCTGCGAGGCCACTCCGCACCACTTCGCCCTGACCGACGCCGATATCGCCTCCTACGACAGCAGCTACAAAATGAAGCCGCCGCTGCGCTCGGACTGCGATGTGGCAGCGGTCTTCGAGGGCATTGTTTCCGGAACCGTGGACGCCATCGCGACCGACCACGCCCCACATCCCGGCAGCGAAAAGATGCAGGAGTTCGAGAAGTGTCCCTTTGGCATCATCGGCCTGGAGACGGCGCTGGGGCTGGCCCTTGAAAAGCTCTTTCACAGTGGAAAGATCAGCTTGATGCGCCTGGTCGAACTGTTGACCACCGGACCGGCTCGCATCCTGCGCCTCGATCGCGGGACGCTGGCTCCCGGTTCCGCCGGCGACGTGACGCTCTTCGACACCGAACGAGCCTGGACCTACGACGTCAACCGGAGTTTCTCAAAAAGCAAGAACACGCCGTTTGACGGATGGCAGTTCCGGGGGGGGCCCGTGGCGACCATTGTCAGCGGCAGGGTGGTTTGGCGGTCAGAGCAGTAACCACCTTTTGAATGTGGCTCACATCCCCGCGCTGAAAGTCGCCCAGGGATGCGCGTTCATGTCGTGCAGCAACGGTTTCTGCCAAGCGAACTCGGGATGCTTCTTCAAGTGCCGGGCCGCTTTGAAGTGGATTCCGCAAGCATGACCGGCAGCGGCTGCCAACGTCAGCTTTTCCGCCATTGCCGAGTCCGACACCTTGTTGATCACTGCTCCGGCGATGCCGTAGGGCGGCATCCACGGCAGGTCGCCGCGCGGAGAAAGATCGACGTGCCCGCACAAAGTGCGCTCGTCCGGCTCCTCTTTCTTCTCGAACGTGTCAAAGTGATCGGCCAGGAACTTCTCCGCCGCTGCCACGTCGATCTTTCCCCTGTTCTCCTTCATCAACTGGTCCCAACGCAGGTGGCGCGCATTGGCGCTATTGGATAGATTGCCCACCGGGAAATCCGTCTCCTCACGAGCCATCTTCTCGTTTATGGGAAAGTTGGAGCCGACGAAGTATCCATCCTTGGTGCGCTCGATGTTCACGTTCTTCAATCCCAACTCCAGATCGGCAATCTCGTTGGTCTTGCGGTCCGCCACCAGCCAGTTGTTCGCATAGCCGCCGTTGTCACCTTCTTTCATGATGCGCACGAAATCGTCAATCGAGGCGGAATATTGCAGCGCCTTGCGCGCGCGCACATACTCGGGAACACCATTAGCGTCCCATCCGTGAAAATTCGAGATCGTGGTCTCGGTCACCATCATCCCGTCGGTGTTGATGCCGAAATCGTCGCCGCTGTGGATCAGACCCGGGTAGCCGTCCATGATGAAGTGATAGCCTTGCGCCGGCACAATATCGAACATGATGGTCCAGCGCTCGCCATCAAGATACTGTGTCCAGTTGTTATGGCCCATCACCACGCGGCCGTCTTTAGTGTAACTGCCTGTGGCGACGAACGCGCTGCAATGCGATGGGGCGGTTACTGAAGGCTGAGACTCGATACTGTGGCCTTTGTCGTACTGATATACGTAGTAGCTCCACTCCATCGTGGCGTTCATGGCCACGATGTCCCAAATATCGAATTTGACTCCGTGAGCGTTGGCGCCGTCTACGATGCCCTTCATCTCGTCGCGGTATTCCTGCTCAATGTGGGGCCACAGCATTTCCTGCCCCGCGTGCCGGAAGAACTCCCAGGTCTTGCCGTTGTCGTGTGTCAACTCCAGTTGCGTGACTTTAAAGGCGTCCGCCAACTCCGGCGCGAGCAGGTAGCCGTGCTGGAACCCGATCTCCGCGGGCGTGCCTTCGAGGTGCACGAAGGTCCAGCCGTTCTTCTCCGGACGGCGATATGAGTTCTTCAGTCGCGGATCGGTTTGGGGTTCGCGTGACACCAGAGTGACGGCCAGCAGCAACAACAGCAGCAATGCGAGAACCGCCGGAGTCTTCGACGACACGTGGGGCATCAGCACCTCCAGTGCCCTATTATAGTCAGTAGCCGGTGTCGCGCAGCCGCGTCCGCCGCTGCCTTAAGTTCATGTTTGAACGGTTCACCGAAAAGGCGCGCCGCGTGATATTCTTCGCGCGCTACGAAGCCAGCGCGTTTGGCAGTCGAGAAATCACTCCCGAACATCTGCTGCTGGGCTTTCTCCGCGAGAACGCGAGCACTGCCAACAAATACTTTCGCTCGCCCACGGCTGATGAATCGATGCGAAGCAAGTTAATGGAGCAACTACCCCGCGGTGAAAAAATCCCCACAAGCGTGGATATTCCGCTCAACCAGGACGCCCGCCGGGTACTGGCGCATGCCATCGAATCGTCCGACCAGCTCGGGCACAAAGACGTTGCACCGGTGCATTTACTGATTGGTTTGCTGCGCCTGGAGAAGAGCCTGGCGGCTAGCGTCCTCCGCGAACACGACGTGACGGTAGAGATGCTGAGCGAGACGTTCAAGCAGGCCGAGCCCCCGGTGAAGAGCGAACCCGTGGTTTCGCCAGCCCCTTCCATAATTAGGGATGCTTGTCGCGACTTGACCGCCTTAGCCGCCGACGGCGCCCTGCTCCCACTCATCGGGCGCGAGCGCGAATTGCAGACAATCATGCAAGTACTTGGCCGGCGCAGCGGAAACAATCCGGTATTAATTGGCGAACCTGGCGTCGGTAAAACCGCGATTGTGGAAGGCTTGGCACAACGGATCGCCGACCACCGGGCGCCCGAATTCCTCCACGAGAAACGGCTGCTCGCGCTCACACCGGAGCGGTTCGGCGCTTTCCCGGGTAACCGCCGTCAGTTCGAACCCCGATTCTCCGCGTTCATTGACGAAATCGCAGAACAGTCGGACATCATTCTGTTCATCGATGGGCTGTTCGAGCCGGTGGATCCGAAGGCTAGTCCATTCTCTGCCGAGCTCGGCCGGTTGCTCGCGGCATTGTCGTTCAGCCAATGCATCGTAACTGGCACGAAGGCCGGGTATGAAGCGGCCGTCATGAGGGATCCGGTTATCGAGCGTCACTTCCGAGCGATTCCCATCGCTCCGCCGGATGAGGCGGACACCATCCAAATTCTCGCGCAACTCAAAAAAGAATTCGAGCAGTACCACGGCATCGTGTATGAAACCACGGCAATCGAAGCTGCGGTCCGGGCATCCGTGCAGTTTATGTCGCGGTTTCCATCGCCAGGGAAGGCCGTTGACGTGCTCGATGAAGCCGGGGCGCGTGCCAAGCTCCGCGCTGAAAGGCAGAAGCCCGGGGACGTGTCCCTGATAGTAACAGGCGCCGACATCGAAACGCTTGTCGCAGAAATGACCGGACAATCTGTTGAAGCAATCCGCCAGCGCCTCGGAAAGAAATGAACGCGGTGGCTGACCTATGATGGTCTGAGCGATATGGCAACGCAGCACAAGCTGACTGCGCACGTGAAAGCCGCGGGTTGAGCGTCCAAACTGAGTCCAAAGTTGTTGGACCGGGTCTTGGCCGCGATTCCGCGGGTCACGAATGCGAACGTGCTGGTTGGGTTTGACACTGCCGACGATGCCGGCGTGTACAAGCTGACGGCGGAGCTTGCCCTGGTGCAGACGGTCGATTTTTTCACGCCCATTGTCGACGATCCTTACACTTACGGCGCTATTGCCGCGACCAACTCGCTCAGTGACATTTATGCGATGGGCGGCACGCCGGTCTCCGCACTCTCGGTGCTGGCGTATCCGGCGAAGGGGGACGTCGATGCCCTCGAACAGATTCTGAAGGGCGGGGCCGATAAGATCCACGAATCGGGCTGCGTGATTTTGGGCGGTCACAGTGTTGCCGACGACGAGGTGAAATTCGGTTATGCCGTTACCGGCACCGTGCATCCGGAGCGCATCAAGACCAATTCAGGAGCGCGCGCCGGCGATGCGCTGGTGCTCACCAAGCGCATCGGAACGGGAGTCATCGCCACCGCGCTCAAACGAGGAATCACGGCCGAATCCGATGTTCAAGCGGCCATCAATTCCATGATGACCTTGAACCGCCAGGCGTGTGAGTCCATGTTGCAGTTCGATGTGCACGGCTGCACGGATGTTACGGGCTTCGGACTCATCGGACATGCGCGCGAGATGGCGCTGGCCAGCAATGTGACACTCGAAATAGAGACCGATGCGGTGCGGTTCCTGCCGGGTGCGGTCGAGTACGCGAGCCAGGGCGCCTTGGCCGGCGGCTTGAACAACAATCGCGAGTTCGCTTCTTGCGCGGTTGAGGCCACCCGTGATCTCGCTTCCGAATTCGAGAGCCTGCTGTATGACCCGCAGACTTCAGGCGGTCTGCTCATCGCGCTGGATGAAGGCGATGCCGCGCGGCTCGAACGGATTTTTCCCGAGGCTTACCGCATCGGCCGCGTCTTACCGAAAGGGTTCAAACCGATCCGGCTGTTATAATGCGCGAGGGTATGATGGAGCACAATCCGGTGATCGTTGCGCTGGATGTCGAGTCCGCCGCGGAGGCGCGCGCGTTGGTCGATCGCATCGGAGATCACACGGACTTCTACAAGGTCGGTCTGGAGCTGTTCACCGTTGCCGGCATGGATTTTGTGCAAGAACTGATCGGGCGCGGCAAGAACGTGTTTCTCGATTTGAAACTCTATGACATCGGCGAAACCGTCAAGCGGACTGTCGCACAAGTGGCCCGCACCGGGGTTCGGTTTCTTACCGTCCACAGTCCCAGCGCGGTGATGCGAGCGGCCATCGAAGGGCGCGGCTCCTCGCCGCTCAAGCTGCTCGCGGTCACGGTGCTCACCAGCTTCGATCAGCAGGACGTGAACGATCTCGGCTACGCGCGCACACTATCAGACCTGGTTGAATGGCGCGTGCGCAAAGCCATGGAAGCCGGCATGGACGGCCTGGTGGGGTCGCCTCTGGAGGCGCGCGCCATCCGTGTCGCCGCCGGACCGGGGCCGATTCTGGTGACGCCTGGCGTGCGCTCAGCCGGCGCCGGCAAAGGCGACCAAAAACGAGTTGCCACTCCCGCGGAAGCCATCCGCGATGGCGCGGACTTTCTTGTAATCGGCCGCCAGGTGACGCGCGCGCAGGATCCCGCCGCGGCCCTGTGCCAGATCCTCGATGAGGTACGAACCGTGTCTCACGCCCGGCCCGCATGGACACCGTCTTTCACCTGATCTCGCAGTACGGGCACCTGGCCGTTTTCTGCTTACTGGTCCTCGGAATTGTGGGGCTTCCCGTCCCCGATGAGACGCTGCTGACGTTTTCGGGATACCTGGTCTACCGGGGGCAGTTTCATTTCCTCCCGACCGTTCTCACCGCATACGCGGGCAGCATTTGCGGCATTACCATCAGTTACACCATCGGTCGCACCGGTGGCCTCTACCTGATCCACAAATACGGGCCCTACGTGCATTTCACACAAGAGCGCTTAGTTCGCGTCCACAACTGGTTCGAGCGCATGGGCCGATGGGCCTTGTTCTTCGGCTATTTCATGCCGGGAATCCGCCATTTCACCGCCATTGTAGCCGGCAGCTCAGAGCTGGAGCCGCACGTTTTTGCCCTGTTCGCCTACAGCGGGGGCCTGGTCTGGGTGACGAGCTTTGTTTCGCTGGGTTACTTCCTGGGAGAGCAATGGTCGCGCATAACGGATGAGGTGAACGGCGTACTGCTCTGGATCACAGTAGCCGTGCTCGCGGTTGGGGTGTTGGTGTGGTGGCTGCGGGCTAGGAAGCGCCGAGCGGCCTGACTAGAAATTCACGCTGTGCTGGCGCATGCACTTCAGGCATGTGTAGTGGCCCTGAACCGGGCGGGTGATTTGATCGTGCATCAGCCGGCAAATCCAGTTTCCCAGCCGATCCAATAAGTCCGAGGTCAGTGACACGTAGCGCTCCACAGAATCCTCCTGTTAACCACGCTCTATACTGCGGTGTTTCCCTTTGTTATGAGAATAAAGGTTGCGAGGAGGAGAAACAATCGGGAAATATCCCGACCCTGAAGCGCGCTTAAATTCCAGTATTTAAAGCGATTTCTGGATAAATCAGTTAACCGCTGCGGCTGACGCGTTTTGCCCTTCTTCTACGACCCGGCCGTCGAACAGTTGGATGATGCGGTCAGCGGTGCGCGCGTACCTTGGGTCGTGCGTCACCATGCAGATGGTTGCACCTGAGCGATGCAGATCGCGCATCAGCTCCATGACTGCCTCGCCGTTGGCGGAGTCCAGGTTCCCGGTTGGCTCATCGGCCAATAAAATCGAGGGTTTTCCCACCAAGGCCCGGGCCACAGCCACGCGTTGCTGCTGGCCGCCGGAGAGCTGCGAAGGGTAGTGCTTCATGCGGTGCGCCATGCTCACGCGTTCGAGCGCCTCCATCACGAGACCCTTGCGCTCGCGCGCCGGCATATTGCGGTAGGTCAGCGGCAGCTCGACATTTTCGTAGACTGTGAGATCGCCAATTAAATTGAATGCCTGGAAAATGAATCCGATTTCCCGGTTACGGATGCGCGCGCGATCACGCATTTTGAGCGTTTCCACCGGTGTATCATTCAGAACGTACTTGCCGTCTGAGGGCGTATCGAGCAAGCCCAGAATCGCCAGAAGCGTGGACTTGCCGCAGCCCGACGGTCCGGAGATCGAAATATAGTCTCCCTTATTGATCTCCAGATGAATCCCGGCCAGAGCGTGGGTTTCCACCTCATCGGTTGTGAACACTTTCGTAACGCCTTCCAGACGAAGCAACGGTTGCATTCAGTACCTCCTGGTTACATGGGGTTTACGCATAGCCTGGCGCAAAGGTTCCCAAAAATATGCACTAGATTTAAGACGCCTCGACCGGTCTCACCTTAGCAGCACTTCCTCGAAAAACCGCACCGCCCGAGGGTCATTGGACTGCCCCAGCCAGAACATCGCCTGCTTGCGGACCGCCGGGTTTTTATTCGTCCTGGCCACTTGAATCAATAGCGGCACACCTTCGTCCGCCGGAAGCTGCTGCAACGCGAACACGGCGCGCTTCTTCACCTCTGTATCAGGGTCGTTCTCGATGGCGGCGGTTATGGTTGCCGCCGCTTTCTCGCCCGCTTTGTGTGCCAGCCAGAACAGCGCCTGGCTCCTGACGTGGCTGCTGCGGTCGTTTTTCGCCACGTCGATCATGACTCCAACCGCCTCCGGTTCTTTGCTAATACTCAGGCCGAAAACAGCCTTATCCCGGACACGATCACTCGTATCCTCTTTGACGATGCGCCGCAGCACTTCGAATCCGTGGTGACCTCGTGCGTTACCGAGCCAAAATGTGGCTTTTTCGCGCAACGAGTCCGGCTGGCCGGGGGCGACCATCTTTTCGAGCGCCATGTCCGCCGCCGGATCGGCGTGCAGCGCGATGGCGGTGATTGCCGCCTCGTTTTGGCGATGCTCGGCGTCAGTCTGCGTTGCGAAACTACTCAGCAGGGCGACGCTCTCCGCTGCCGGCACCCCCGTGAACCAGTGCACCGGCAGGCCGCCGCCATCCAACTCGCAATCCGCCGAAAAAGTACGAATGCGATCGACGGCGTGCTGTTCCATGCGAAACAGCACGAAAATATAACCGGCGGACTCCAGCGAAACCGGCGCTTGCGTGTTCGAAACTGTGACTTCGGCTCTTCCGCTCCCGAGCGCGCAGCCGCGACAGCAGCGGTTGCCCGCGCCATCCTCAAACGAACTGTAACAACACATCTGATGCTCACCCGGAACCGCTCGTACGGCATAGCCGATCCATGCCGGGCCAGCTTCGCCTGACACGATGGAATGAAACTCGCGATCGAGACCTGACGCCACCACTCGTGTATCGATCTTGGCGTTGGTGAGCCGCGGCTGTTGCGCCAGCAGGAGGCTTACAGCCGCGAGCGCTACCACGATGGCTCTCATTTGTTCAGGATCTCCATCAGGTAGTCCATGCCCTCTTTCGACTTCATCACCGAGAGCCAGTGCACGATTTGCTTCTTCAACTCGACGTTGTTCTCCTTGCGTGCAATCTCAACCAGCGCTTTCCCGTTGTTTTGAATGAACAGCGCGTGGATGATCTGGCCCTTCACCTCCGGGCTAGACTCATTCGAGTACATGACGGCCAGCGCGTCGCCGGCCTGGTGCGAGCCCGATGCACCCAGCCAGTGAATCGCCTGCTCGCGGATTTCCGGGTCTTTGGCGGTCTTGGCAATCTCCAGCAGCCGGTCCGTCTTGCCGCCAATGAACAGCGAATGCACGATCTGCTCCTTGACCTCTTTCACCGGCTCATTCTGATAGAGCTGCCACAGCTCGGAATCCGCTCCCATGGTTCCCAGCCAGTGGATGGCATCGCGCCGCAGATCGGGGTTCTTCTCGCTTTTCGCCGCGGTAAACAATTGCTCCTTAGCACCGCCAACCATCAGACCGTGGAGTACCGCACGCTTCACTTCGATGTCATTCGTCGAGGCATAGACGTCGCCTAGTTCCTGCTTGGCGCCCATTACACCTAAGTAGTGCACCGCCTTCATTTGGAGATCGGGATTCGAACCACCCTTGGCGATCTGGACGACGAGTTGGCGCGCCTTGGACGACCCGCTCTGCGTCAACACAAACATCGCACGCTCTTTGATCTTGGGCGATTGCGAGCTGTGCAGCAGCTTCTCCAGCAGGGGCAGCGCGCGCTCCGGATCTGAACTCAACAGCCCGTTCAGCGCCATCAGCTTCATTTCTTCGTCATCGGCGGATTCGGGAACAACCGTCTTGCCCGACGCCTGCTTGATCTCGATTTCGAGCGCGCGTGCGTCATCCAGCCAGCGGCTGCTGGCGTAATTTGTTCGAAGCTCGCCGACCGCGGCGAGCGCTTCATCGCGCCGGCCAAGTTTGTTCAGGGCGTAAGCCTTCCAGTAAAGGGCGCCATCGGCGCGGGAACTGCCGCGAGAAACAACCTCGCCGAAATCGTTCACCGCTCTTTCCCATCGATTGGCGTCAAGGTCGCTCTGGCCTCGTTCGTAATAGTGGTCGTCTCGATCGCTGTTGCGGTTGGAGGCTGCCGGCGCCGGAGGCGCAGGTGGAGCCGGCGGCACTTGCATAGCCAAAAACATCGCCCGGTCCATGGCGATCTCCGCCTTGGCCAGGACATCTGGTCCCTTCAGCTGCCATTTCGACATGGCATCCGCGGCCCGTTCGCTCTCGCTGTCAGCTGTCGCCAGAATCGCCGTCACATCCCCCAGAGTTTCCACCATCTCGGGGCCGATCGGCGGCACCGGCGGCACGGGCGGTATCGCTACGTCCGGCAGCTCCGCCGGAATCGGCGCAAGAGCGGGTTCGGTTACCATATCTCGCGATGGCGAGGGCGGCACCGGAGCCACTCGCGGGGCCACGGGCGGTGCCGGAGGCGGCACTTCGTCCTGCCCCAGCGCGATCCATGCGCCCGCCGCAATCGAAATCATCAAACCAATTCTGAAAACCGTGTTCATTTCTACTTCTCCTGTCTACTGGGTACTTGTGCCGGCGCGGTTGGCGCAGGCGGAACCGGTGCCACGAACTCCTGCTCGCGTTCGGCCTGCTCCTGATCCCGATCTGCTTGTTCCTGATCCCGCTCAGCCTGCTCCTGGTCTCGCTCAGCTTGCTGCTGGTCTCGCTCAGCCTGCTGCTCATCCAGCGCTGCCTGCTGCTCGTCTCGCCCGGCCTGTTCCTCATCGCGCACTGCTTGCGAGTCGTCGCGTTCCGCTTGTTCCTGATCGCGTTCCGCCTGCTCCTGATCTCTGTCGGCCTGCGCCTGATCGAGTTCGGCTTGCCGATCGTCGGTATCCGCCAATAGCTCATCGCGATCTTCCTCGCTGTCAGCCAACTGCTGCACCGACTTCTTCGCATCGTCGCTCTTCCGGGCAGTTTCCAGACCCTGCGCCGTGATCAAGCTGCCAACTCCGGCCACCACGAATACAACCGCTGCTAATGTCTTCATTGATCCTCCCTTAAAGCGCCTTGCCCGCGGGTGCCGCCAGCGGCGCTCGTTCGCGCTCTCTCAAGTTGCTGCCCACAACGCGGATCTTGAACAGGATTCCGTCCGCCTCGATGCGCTCACGAATCCGCGCGAACTCTGCCGAGTCAAGTTTCGACGGGCTGTGCGCCACCTCGAGTAGCGTGCGCTCCAGCTCATCCAGCACATTCGACACGCCTGTGTCGCCACTCTTGAGCGCCGCCTGGCGGTAGAGCCGGTTCTCGTCCACCAGGTCACGCGCGCGCTTCTGCTCTTCCGTGATGTCCACCGGCCCCGCCGATGCATTATTGACCAGCTCAACCAGGATCATTTGTGAGCGCTCCAGATGCTCGCCCACCGCCACCAACATGATGCGCTCGCGCACGGGGCCGGAGAGGCCCGCCACCTGCTGCCGCTGCTGCGAAACTCTTCCCGCCAGAAACGCCGCCACCAGGAGCGCCGCCATCGCCGCCGTCGCTGCCAGGCGCCGGGGTGTGAGCCATAAGGAAACACAGTTCCACCAGTGCTCCGGCGAATTCTTCAATTCCGGCCTGACTTTGTTCCACACGCGGCCTTCGAGACCTTCTAAAGGTTCCGGTACGTCCAGCTTGTCCATGGCCTGCAGCACACGCACCAAAGATTCGAACGATGCGCGGCAATGGTCGCATGCCTCGATGTGCTCACCTGCGCCGGCCGCGCCTTCCCCGTAATAATGCAAAACCAAGTCCTCTTCGTTCAGATGCTCCATGGCCTTCCCGCACTCACCGCAGGCTCGAGCGCACGGCGCAGTTTCTGCACCGCGCGGAAAACGCTGTGCTTGGCCGCGCCTGCCTGCACGCCTAACGCCTGCCCAATATCCTCAATACACATCCCCTCGTAATGCCGCATCACAAACGCCGTCCGCTCCGTCGGGCTCAAAAGATTGAGCGCCGGCCCCAGCAGTTCGTGCAATTCGACGCTGTAGGCCAGGCGGTCAGGCGTGGGCGCGTCGGATGCGGCAGCGGCAGCGAGTTCCTGGCCATCATCGTCCACGGGTGTCTGCTGTTCCTGCCGGCGCTTCCGAGCACGAATCAGATCCAGCGAGCAGTTCGCGGCAATGCGATAAAGCCACGTGCCGAAAGCCGCCCGGCCGTCATACTTCCTAATCTGCCGGTAGGCTCGCAGGTAGGTCTCCTGCACCAGATCCTCGGCGTCCTGTTGGTTACCCGTCATACGAAACGCCAGACGAAAGACACTGCGGCTATGGCGCTCCACCAGCACACGAAAGGCGTCGGCGTTCCCGGCGCGGATCTGTGCGATCGCCTCGGCATCGCTTTGTTCCATCCGGCTGATCTTTAGACTGTAGAAAGGTTTAGCGGTTAGGCGTTAGCCAGCGGGAAAGCCGGAGCAAAAGCCGGCTACCTCGGAATCACTAGCTAAGCCTTTTAGTTTCAGCTGCGCTTCCGTCGGCCCACCACGCGCAGCTTGCTGGGCGCCACTCCTGGAGTGAGCGCTTCGCGCGCGATTTCGGCCTGCTCTTCTTGATGCCGTTTCAGCGACCCCGTGGCCGGGCTGGCGCTTTCGGGACGGCCCACATACCGGATTTCGCGTTGCGTCGGCGAGAGCAGTGGCTCCATCTGCTCGGAAATGAAACGCCACGGGCCCATGTTGCGAGGTTCTTCCTGCGCCCAGACGACTTCGCTGGTGATAGGATATCGAAGCAGCACGTCCTTCACCTGCTCCGCCGCGAACGGGTACAACTGCTCGATGCGCACGATCGCCGTCTGCTCGGATTTCTGTTCCGCGCGCGCCGCCGCGAGATCGTAGTACATCTGGCCGGCGCAGAAAACCACACGCGAGACGCGTCCCGTGTCGGCTAACCCGGGGTCGTCCAGAACCTCCCGGAACCCGCCCGTGGTCAGATCGGCAAATGTCGAAGTCGCGCGCGGATACCGCAGCAT
>Ga0335081_10001289_pt1 | contig 39935 bp, 32 predicted proteins | sample Lox_Sample_35_FD_206713 | JGI IMG/M metagenome (GOLD analysis project Ga0335081, IMG submission 206713) | Soil microbial communities from Loxahatchee National Wildlife Refuge, Florida, United States - Lox_Sample_3.5 | ecosystem: Environmental > Terrestrial > Soil > Wetlands | place: USA...
ATGTGCGGAGTCACCACGTCATAAGCACTTCGCTGATTTTCCGCATAGACGTAGAAAGCCTTGTTGAATTTTGCCGATTCGAAATGGACCGGCTCCAATGCATTTGCCGGAAAGATGTCTGCAAAATCGAGATATTTCGGATAAATGAGAACTGATTTGAAGTTTCCATCGATATCCAAAATGACCGCAGAAAGATCATACACTCGATAAGCAACCTTGTAATTGTAATCGAACGCTTTGACCGGGTGATGATTATGCGTCCCATGCATCACGTTGTAAGCGTGCCCTCGCTCAGCTTGATTGAGCACTATGAAGCCGGCGTAACGCTGCGGGATATTGAGTGGGTCCGTCTTGCTGAATGCAAAGCTATAATTTGCTGCGAGTTTCTCCAGTTCACCTTGACGAGGCTTAACATTGGATACAATGATTCCGATGAGAGCTATAAAGCCAATCGCAAACCAAACGACCCAATAGCTGTCGCCCCAAATATCCATTCGTCCTTTATTGCAGCATTATGGTCACGATTGGAATAGGTTTGCCCATTTAACGAGACAGCGGCTGAATGGAATTGCCAGCGGCTGATGTCCGGTTTCGGTCAAACCGCTTCGATATCGCGGACTCAATCCCCGCAGGGCGGTTCGATAGCTGCTCTAGCGTCGGCCGATGCGGCCTCTAGGGGACAGTGGGAGTGCGCCCCTGCATCAGCGCAACGACCGCTGCAATCGCAAACAGCACGATCGCCACGTAGAAGATCAGTTTGGCGATATCGATCGCCACGCCTGCGATGCCGCCGAATCCAAGCACGGCAGCAACCAAGGCAATGATCAGGAACGCGATAGCCCAACGGAGCATGGAAGCCTCCAGCCGCTGATGGCGGCGCCGATCGCCGCGTATGAATTCAAACTTATTGGCTGGTATTTGGTTCCCTGCCGCTTCAGTCCCCACAAATTCGACAAGCTTTTGAGGGAACGCTAAAAATCCGGTCCAACGACCCTATAGCAAGCCCCATCGCCGGCGTGCTCTATACTGGGTCCCGCAGGACGAATGATGTCGCAATGATCGCGGAAATCGGCCATTTCGCGCTGGTCTTGGCGCTGGTGCTGGCGCTGCTGCAGTCGGTTGTGCCGCTCATCGGTGCGCGCAAAGGCGATATTCATCTGATGAGCGTTGCCGGCTCGACCGCGCTGGCGCAGTTCGCCTTCGTTGCGACGGCCTTCGGCGCGCTGATGACCTGCTATGTGCAGTCGGATTTCTCCGTGCTCAATGTGGCGGAGAATTCCCACTCCGCCATGCCGCTGATCTACCGCTTCACCAGCGTCTGGGGCAACCACGAAGGCTCGATGCTGCTCTGGGTGCTGATCCTCGCGCTGTTCGGCGCGCTGGTCGCGCTGTTCGGCGAAAACATTCCGGCGCAGTTGAAGGCGAACGCGCTCGCCGTGCAGTCCTGGATCGCGACCGCGTTTTACCTTTTCATTCTCATCACGTCGAACCCGTTTCTGCGCTTACCCGACGCGCCAGCCGAAGGCCGCGATCTCAATCCGATCCTGCAGGACCTCGGCCTCGCCATTCATCCGCCGCTGCTCTATCTCGGCTATGTCGGCTTCTCGATCACGTTCTCGTTCGCCATCGCCGCGCTGATCGCTGGCCGCATCGATGCGGCCTGGGCGCGTTGGGTGCGGCCATGGGCGCTCGCCGCCTGGATGTTCCTCACCCTCGGCATCGCCATGGGCTCGTACTGGGCCTACTACGAGCTCGGCTGGGGCGGCTGGTGGTTCTGGGATCCGGTCGAGAACGCCTCGCTCTTGCCGTGGCTTGCCGGCACCGCGCTGCTGCATTCGGCGCTGGTGATGGAAAAACGCGAGGCGCTGAAAGTCTGGACCATTCTGCTCGCAATCCTGACTTTCTCGCTGTCGCTGATCGGCACATTCCTGGTGCGCTCGGGCGTACTCACCTCGGTGCACACCTTTGCGTCCGATCCCACGCGCGGCATTTTCATTCTCGCGATTCTCGTGCTGTTCATCGGCGGCAGTCTGGCGCTCTATGCCTGGCGCGCGCCCGAGCTGAAGCAGGGCGGCTTGTTCGCGCCGATTTCGCGCGAGGGTGCGCTCGTGTTCAACAACCTGTTCCTCACGACCGCCTGCGCGACGGTTTTCGTCGGTACGCTTTACCCGCTCATGCTCGAGGTACTGACCGGTGCCAAGATTTCGGTCGGCGCGCCGTTCTTTAATACGACCTTCGGCCCGCTTTTCCTGACGCTCCTGCTCGCCGTGCCGTTCGGGCCGCTGCTCGCCTGGAAACGCGGCGACTTGCTCGGCGCGGCGCAACGCTTGCTTGCTGCCGCCGCCGTCGCGCTCCTCGGCGTTGCGGCCGCTTTTGCATTCGCGGGCGCGCGCTCGATTTTCGCTCCCTTTGCGATCGGGCTTGCGCTCTTCGTGATGGCCGGCGCCGCAACCGATATTTTCGAGCGCAGCGGATTCTTGCGCATGCCGTTTAAATCCGTGCGGTCTCGTCTGCGCGGCCTGCCGCGCTCGTACTTCGGCACGGCCGTCGCCCATTTCGGTCTCGGCGTCACGCTCCTCGGCATCGTGTGCGAGACCAACTGGGGCGCCGAGCGAATCGTATCCTTGCGGCCGGGCGAAACCGTTGCCATCCGCCAATACGATTTCACCTTCGATGATCTCGTGCCGCGTCAGGGCCCGAACTACAGCGAATTGATGGCGCACTTCACCGTGCGCAGCGGCGGCCGGATCATCGGCACGATGCAGCCGGCCAAGCGCAGCTTCCCGTCGCGGCAGACCGCGACCACCGAAGCCGCGCTGATGAATCGCGGTTTCTCTCAGCTCTATCTTTCGCTCGGCGATCCGAACCCGGACGGCTCGGTCACTGTGCGCCTCTATCACAAGCCGCTGGTCCTGCTGATCTGGCTCGGCGCGGTGGTCATGGTCATGGGCGGCGCGCTCTCGCTGTCCGATCGCCGCCGCCGGGTCGGCGCGCCGAAACCCGCGAAGAGTCCCGCCAAAGGGGCCCTGCAAGCCGCGGAGTGAGTCATGAGATGGATGCGCTTGCTCGTGATCGCCCTCGCGCTCGGCATGTGCCTAGGTCGATCGCCCGCATGGGCCGTGCAGCCCGACGAAATGCTCTCCGATCCGGCGCTCGAAGCGCGTGCGCGGACGCTCTCGCGCGAATTGCGTTGCATGGTGTGCCAGAACCAGTCGATCGACGATTCCGAGGCGCCGCTCGCGCGTGACCTGCGCATCATCGTCCGCGAGCGCCTGAAGGCGGGCGACACCGACGCCCAGATCCTGCAATTCGTAACCTCGCGCTACGGCGAATTCGTCCTGCTCAAGCCGCGCTTCTCCTGGCGCACCGCGCTGCTCTGGTTGACGCCGGCCATTCTGCTGGTTGCCGGCGCCAGCGGCCTTGCGCTGGCCGCGCGCCGCCGCCGTGCTGCTGCGGTCGAACCGGTGCCGCTCTCGCGCGACGAAGAGCGCCGTCTTCAAGAAATTATCAATCGTTGAATAGGCCTTCCGGACCTGCTTGAATTGACGCGAGCATGAAACCTGCCCCGTTCGAATACATTCGTCCATCGAGCATCGACGAAGTTTGCGCCCTGCTGGCCGCCGACGAAGATGCGAGGCTGATCGCTGGCGGGCAGACGCTCGTGCCGCTCATGGCGATGCGGCTCGCTCGGCCGTCGCTCCTGATCGACATTGCACGCATCGCCGAGCTTACCTTCGTGCACGACGAAGGCGACGAGATCGCGATCGGCGCGGCGACCCGGCAATGCTTGGTCGAGCATGACGCAATCGTGCGCGCCAAGCTGCCGCTGCTCGCCAAGGTCATGCCCTTTATCGGCCATTCTGCGACGCGCGCGCGCGGCACCATCGGCGGGTCGCTCGCCAACGCCGATCCCGCCGCCGAACTCGCGCTCGTGGCGGTCACGCTCGGCGCGACCATGACCTATCGGGATTGGACTGACACGCGCATCATGCCGGCCTCCGAGTTCTTCGTCGGCGCCATGGAAACTGCGCTGCCGCGCACCGGTTGCCTGGTCGGCGTTCGTTTTCCGGTTTGGCGGGAATCGCGCATCGGCATCGGCTTCCATGAAGTCAGCGCCCGCAGGAGCGATTTCGCTTTCGCGTCCGCCGCCGCCCAGGTCGCGTTCGACGAAAACAATGTTTGCACCAGGCTTTCCGTCGCGGTCGGCGCCATCGCCTCCGTGCCGAAGCGGCTCGACTCGGTCGAGAAGGCGCTGCAGGGCAGGCACATGGCGGAAGATCAAATCCGCGAGGCGGTCGAGGAAGCCGTCGCCGAAATCGAACCGCTGTCCGATCCGCACGCCTCAGCCGAATATCGCCGGCGCGTGGCGGCAACGCTTGCCGTGCGCGCAATCATGGACGCTTTCGGCTCGGTGCGAGACACCCATGCGCGTTGACCTCGACATCAACGGCGAGCGCCATGCGGTCGACGTCGAACCGCGCACCAGCCTGCTGGATTGCCTGCGCGATAAGCTCGCCATGACCGGCGTGCATGCCGGCTGCGAGCACGGCGTTTGCGGCGCCTGCACCGTACTGCTGGACGACGCGCCGGTGCGTTCATGCCTGATGTTCGCCGTGCAGGCCGACGGCTATGCGATCACGACCATCGAAGGCTTGGCGCGCGGCATCGGCGAACTCGCGCCGATCCAGGATGCATTTTGCGAGACCCACGGCATGCAGTGCGGCTATTGCACGCCCGCGATGATCCTCGCCGCCCACGCCCTGCTGCTCAAAAATTCCGCGCCGACGCGAGACGACATCGTCGAGGCGATATCCGGCAACATCTGCCGCTGCACCGGCTATGCGCAGATCGTCGAAGCGATCGCGCTTGCCGCCGAGCGCATGCGCGGCCTCAACCGGCCGCAGGATAAGCCATGAGCGCGCGCGAATTCCGCTACGTTTCGTCCGATCGGCGGGTGCGCGAGGATCGCCGTTTCGTCGTCGGCAAGGGCCGCTTCGCCGCCGATATCGCGCTGCAGGGAATGCGCCACGGCGCGCTCGTGACCTGTCCCCATCCGGCCGCCCGCATCGTCTCGATCGACAAGCTGGACGCGCGCTCGATGCCCGGCGTGCATTGCGTCGTTGATGGGCATGAGGTGGCGGCGGCGACCGAACCGCTGCCCGCCGGCCTCGATACGCCCCGCGTTCAGCGCCGGCCGCTCGCGGTCGATGTCGCGCGCTACTCCGGCGAATGGGTCGCCGCCGTCGTCGCCGACACGCGCGCGCAGGCGGAAGACGCCGCCGAAATGGTGCGCGTTGAATATGAGCCGCTGCCATACGTGTTGGATGGCGAGGCAGCCTATCAAGCCGGCAGTCCGCCGGTGCACGCCGATCATGGCAGCAATGTTCTGCTCGATCGCAGTTTTACCTGGGGCGATGTCGAGAAGGATTTCGCCGAAAGCCCGAACCGCCTCGCCGTGCGCGTGAAATGGGGCCGCAGCTCCACGGTACCGGTGGAGACCTTCAGCGTCGTGGCCAATTGGGATCCGTGGCGCGAAATCCTCGACATCTATGCATCGGTGCAGATGCCGAAATATCCCGACCAACTCTCGGCGGTGCTCAAGCTCCCCATGACGTCGGTGCGCGTGCATTACGACGTCGATGTCGGCGGCAGCTACGGCGTCAAGCGCGGCATCAAGCACGCCGCGCTGGTCGGCTATCTCGCGCGGCGCCTCGGCTTTCCGGTGCGGCTCGTGGAGGACCGGCTGGAGAATATGCGCGGCGGCGACGCCCACGGGCCTGAGCGTCTGTTCGACGTGGAGGTCGCCTTCGATGACGACGGCGTCATCCGCTCGATGAAAATGCGTGCGCTCGACAACGTCGGCGCCTATGCCGGGCGCTCGCCCTTTCAGCTCGGCAAGCCGATCGGCGCCATCGTCGGGCCGTATCGCATCCGTAGCGTGCAATATCAGGCCATCGCCGTCACCACCAACAAGACCGTCCAGGAGGCCGTGCGCGCCTTCGGCCAGTCGCCGACCAATTACGCCATCGAGCGCACGATCGATGCGGTCGCCTATCATTTGATCCTCGACCGCCTCGAAGTGCGGCGCCGCAATCTGATCCGCCATGACGAATTCCCCTATACGATCCCGAGCGGCACGACCTACGACAGCGGGGATTACCACACGGTGATCGAGAAGGTGCTGGCGCGCGCGCCTTACGACGGACTGATCGAGGAGCGCAACAGCTTGCGCAAGCAGGGATTCCTGGCCGGCATCGGCCTGGCCGCGTGTCTGGAGCCCAATGGCGGCAATTCGTCGTTTGAGCCGCTGCTCAATCCGAAGATCACCACGACCACGTGGATGGAATCCTGCCGCGTCAGCATCGAAGCGACCGGCGCCATAACCGCGAGCGTCAACACCACCTCGTCGGGGCAGGGCCATGAAACGCTGGTCGGCACCGCGGTCGGCGAAGTGCTCGAAATCGATCCTGATCGCATCCGCGTGGTGCGCCCCGACTCGCTCAACGCCATGCCGAGCAACAGCCCGGTTGGCAGCCGCATGGCGATCATGCTCGGCGGGGCGGCATTCCATGCGGCGCAAAAGCTGAAAAACAAGCTCCTCGCCATCGGGGCGCACGATCTCAACATTCCGCTCGAGCGCGCGGTCTACGCGGACGGTGAAGTCTTCGAAAAAGAATCGCCGCAGAACCGCCGCAGCTGGCAGCAGCTGGTGAACATCGCCCATCGCAATTATCATCTGCTGCCCAAGGGTTTTGAGCCCGGCCTGTCGGAAAGCCACATCCTGCAGGTCCCGACCGGCGGCCAATTGCCGACGGCGGACGGCCGTGTACAGATGTACCCCTGCTTCTCCTTCGAGTTTCATGTGCTGTTGGCCGCCATCGATCCCGATCTCGGCAAGCTCGCGATCAGGAAATATCTCGTGGGCCATGACTGCGGCACCGTGATCAATCCGAAGATCGTCCGCGGCATGACCATGGGCGGCATCGCGCACGGCATCGGCGCCGCGCTCTATGAGGAATTCGCCTATAACGACGAAGGCCAACTGATCGCGCAGACGTTCATGGATTATCTCTTGCCCTCCGCCCACGAAGTGCCGCCGGTCGAGATCATCCACCATGCGACGCCGTCGCCGCACACGGTGTTCGGCCAGAAGGGCTCCGGCGAGTCCGGCTATCTCGGCGCGCCGGCTGCGATCGCAAGCGCCGTGAATGATGCGCTCAGTCCGCTTGGAATTTTCGTCAATCAGCTGCCGATCAAGATCGCCGCGCTCGGCGATATGATTGCGGCGGCGCGCGAGGCGAGGAAATCGAAATGATCGTAGACTGCCATGCTCATCTCGTGCCGCAGGCGCTGCTCGACACCATGCGCAAGGAGCGCGCGCGCTTTCCGTCCGTCCGCTTGATCGAGGAGGGCGGCAATCTTTCGTTCTCGTTCATGGGCGGCAAGCCGACGCGGCCGGTGGCCAAAGGATTGAGCGACGTGCCGGCCCGGCTCGCATGGATGGACAAGCAGGGCATCGAACGCCAGGTCGCCGGCGGCTGGATCGACACCTACGGCTATGAGATGCCGCCGGCCGAGGGTGAAGCCTGGAGCCGGCTGATCAATGACGCGCAAATTGCTGCCGCAAAAGCACAGCCCCGGTTCACGCCGCTCGCAACCGTGCCGTTGCAGGACGGGGCGCGCGCGGCAAATGTGCTGAAGGCCGCGATCGCGGCCGGCTTTTCGGGCGTGATGATCGCGACGCTGCCGCGCGGCATCGGCAGCGTGCTCGACTCGCCCGACCTCGACCCGTTCTGGAAGGCCGCGGACGAAACCGGCGCCGCGGTATTGATCCATCCGAGCTTCGATGCCGGCGATGCGCGCGTGAACGATTACGGCCTGGCCAACGGCGTCGGCCGCATCAGCGACGCCATCGTCGCGGTCGCGCGGCTGCTGCACAGCGGCCATGTCACGCGCTACAGGAACGCGAAAATCGTGGTGCCGATGGGTGCCGCCGCGCTGCCGTTCGTGATCGGCCGTCTGAAGAAGAACCACAAGATCACGCCCGGCACCGCGGATCCGGTCGAGGCGCTGGCGCTGCTCTACACCGACACGATTCTGCACGACCCGCGCGTGCTGAAATTCGTCATCGAGATGATCGGTGCCGATCGCTTGATGATGGGATCGGATGTGCCGTTCCCGATCGGCGACGACGAGCCGATGAAAATTGTGGCTGCCGCCGAGCTGAGCGCCGATCAGGTTGCCGCCATCAACGGCGGCACCGCGGCAAAAGTATTCCGCATGACTTGAGACTGCTATCCAAGCGCACACGTGATCGCCGCCGCCGTGCCGGGCGGCAATGGGCGCGGGTCCACCTCCACGATGCCATCCGGGTTGAGCCGCACCGGGTAGGTGACGAGCTTCTCGCTGAACGGCGGCGGCGCGCAGCCATCCGCGAGCCGATATTGATAGCCGTGCCAGGGGCAGGTGACGCAACCGTCGATGATCCGGCCTTCGCCGAGCGGGCCGTTCTGATGCGCGCAGAGATTTGTGAGCGCGCCGATCTGGGAACCGTCGCGAAAGACCGCAATGCGCTCGCCCCTTGGAGCTGCGACAATGCGCGCGCCTTTGTCGGGGATCGATAGCGGCGGACCGACCGCGATCCAGCCGTCGCGCGACAAAACCGAACCCCTGTCGGTCGCTCGCTCGCGCGCGCCGGCAATGAGATGCAAAATGGTGACAAGGCCGAGACCGCTGATGAGCATCAACGGAACCAGTACCGTCCGCTCCTCCTGCATCATCCCGAGCGCGACGTGCATCACCACAAGCCCATAGGCGACGTACAGCGCCATGTGCAGCGCCTTCCAGACGCGCGGACTCAAGAACGCCAGCCAGAAATCGTGGCTCGTGGCCGCCATCACGAACAGCACCAGCAGCGCCGCCAAGCCGAGCGTCTTGAACGGAAATCCGATGAATTTGCCGTAGTTCGGCCAATCGGTCAGCTCTTTGACGATGTAGCCCACGTCGCCGGCCGCCATGAACCACTGCACCATGAACCACGCGTGAGCCAACGCGACGAAGAACGTCAACACGCCGAAATGTCGCCGGTTGTAGAGCAGCGGCAGAAATCGCGGGTTGAGCCGTGCCAACGGGCCGATGCAGAGAATGATTGTCAGCATCACGAACGCGCAGCTTCCGAACGCGCGGATGTTGAAGTCGATCTCCGCCAGGCGATCCTTCGGTGGGTCGAGCCATTTGCCCATACCGTAAAAGACCGCCAGGAAAAGCCACACGCCCGCCAGCAGGATGACGTCATAGATGATCTTGGCGCGATTCCACTGTACGGCGCGGAAGCCGATGCTCATTGCCGCGGCTCCTCGGCGACCGGTGGCGCGGGGTTTTCCGGCGGCGGTCGCAAATAGAGCGCCATCGCAAATCCGAGCCCGACCGCGAGCGCGAGCGCCGGCCACAGCACGCGGTGCAGGGATCGTTGGGCACGCGTCATCGCGGTCGCCCCGCTGCCCGCCAGCGATAGAGGACGTACGGCCAAAGCGCGAAAGCCCCCGGCAAAAGCAGAACGCGCGCCCCAACGGTGAAAACCATGGGCGTAGGCAAAACCTGCGTCACGCCGAAACTCACGAATGTGACGGCCGTGCAAACTCCGGCGATCGCATAGAACTCAAGCGCATAGAGCAGGACTGTCCCGAAGCTCATCCGCAGGGTTCCTTCAATTCAGGACGAATGGGCGCTTATGTCTTTCCCAGCGCCGTGCGCACGCCTTGCGTCCATTGGTTGGCGGCAGCCGCAAGAAATCCCACGTCCGTCTGCGTCGTTACGAACAGCGCGCCGCGCTTGATCGCCTTCACCTGCCGCTCGACATCGCGGTTCCCGCCGCAGCCGGCAACGATGCCGTTGTCCCGCGCTGCCTTGATCACGCGCTCCTGTGCCGCAACGATGTCGGGATCGTCGAATTTCCCCGCCTTGCCCATGTTCGCGAGCAGATCATTGCTGCCAAGGTGGACCACATCGACGCCTTTGACCGCGGCGATCTTCTCCGCGTTGTTCAACCCCTCGACCGTCTCGATCATGCAGACCAAAAGACAATGGTCGTTGAGTTGTGGCACGCTTTCCGACAACGGAATCGATGCGAAATCGAAATGCGGATAGCCGCCCACCACCGACCGTTTGCCGATGGGCGGGAATTTGCAGGCGTCCACGGCTTTTTGCGCCTGCGCGGCGGTGCTGACATCGGGATAAATGATTCCGGCCGCGCCATTGTCGAGCAACAGCGACGCATCGGGATCGTCCACGTTGCGCACGCGCACCAGGCATGTCATGCCGATGCCGAGCGCCGCGTGCGCGATGGCGATGGTTGATTCCAGATCGAAGATCGAATGCTGCCCATCGATAAAGATGAAATCGTGGCCGGTCGATTTGGCGATGCGTGCGATATCGGGCGTCCGGCTGGTGCGAACCGTGATGCCGAGCGCCGCTTCGCCGGCGCGCATTTTCTCCTTGACCGGGTTCACCAGACGATGGCGCTGCGACACGTTCCGTCACCTCATTGAAAATCGAAAAGCCGTGCCGGGTTGTCGACCAGGATCTGCTTGCGCATACCAGCATCCGGCGCCCACTGGCCGAGCAAGTTGTAGAGCTGGATCGTCCCGACCTTATCGTGAAACGACAGATGGGGAAAATCGCTACCCCAGATGAGCCGATCCGGCGCCGTGGCGATCAACGCCTCGGCAAACGGCTTCACATCCGCAAATGTCGAGTCGACCGAGAACCGATAGATCCCCGTCAGCTTCACCCTGCAGCGCTTCGACCCGTCGTTGACCAATGTCAGGAACTCCTGAAATCCCCGCTGCTTTGCGCCATCCTTCGCCGGGTAGAGTCCCATATGCGCGACGGTGAACTCGACCGGCAGATTCCGCAATGTTCCCATCAACTCGCCGATCAGCCAGCCGGGCAGCAGAAAATCCACATGCCATCCGAGGCCGCGGCAGATTTCGGCCGTGCGCACGATCTTCGGGCGCAACGCGTCGGACAAGCCGGCCTCCGGTTTGCGGATCGGCGAAATATTGATGCGGACCCCGCGCACGCCGAGCGCATTCCAGCGGGCGAGCTCGGTGTCCTTCGTGTTCTTTTCGTCGAGATGCACGATGCCGCGCCGCTGCTTTGGCTCCATCGCGGCCATGGCGTCGAGCAGGCACGAATTATCAAGGCCATACGCGCTCGGCTGCACAAAAACGAACCGCTCAAAGCCGATGCGTCGGGCGAGCTTGAGGTATTTCTCGAACGGCTCATAGGGCGGCTGGTAGCGCAGATCGTCGGTGACATGCGGATACTTGTCCGCGGGACCGAACACATGGAAATGCGCGTCGCAAGCTCCCTTCGGCGCCGCGAATGCAGGGCGAAGCCCGGCGTCGGGATCGTGGTGGTGCGTTGCACTCGACATCGATCGGATTTTCGTGGCTGGGTTCAACGGCCGGCATTCGAAGCCAAGTTGTGCACGCCCGTCAAGCGGAAGTCGCGATGCGCTCCCGCGCAAGGCGCCGCATCGGCGGTTGCCTCGCGGGCGACAAAAGTCATACGATCCACTCAGCGCCTCCGGCCGCGATCATCACTTGAGGTTGCAAATGACGAGAATGACGGCGTAACGACCAGCGCGGAGACCGACGGAACCATGCGTAGCATTCGATTGATCGCGTTGCTGCTTGCCTGCGCCTTTGCAACCCGCGTGGCCGCCGATTATCCCGATAAACCGATCAGGCTGATCGTTCCGCAGGCGCCCGGCAGCGCGACCGATACGCTTGCGCGCGTCGTTGCCGCCGAGCTCGGCAAGGACATCGGCCAGCAGATTATCGTCGACAACCGTCCCGGCGGCGCGCTGACCATCGGTCTCGACCTGACCGCGAAGTCGGAGCCCGACGGCTACACCATCTGCATGGGCCCGATCGGCGCGCTCGCCATCACGCGGCACATGGTGGCGAAGCTGCCCTACGACATCGAGCGTGATTTCCAGCCGATCGTATTGCTCACGCGCGGTCACCTGCTGCTCGCGGTTACGCCATCGCTGCCGGTCAAATCGGTCAAGGAGCTGATCGACTACGCCAAGCAGAATCCCGGCAAGCTGTCCAATGCCTCATCCAGCAACGGCTCGCCCGGCCACGTCGGCGGCGAACTGTTCAAATACATGACCGGCACCGACATCGTTCACGTGCCCTATCGCGGCGGCGCGGCGGCGATCAACGATCTGATCTCCGGCCGCGTGCAGCTGATGTTCGAGAGCCTCAATTCGATCGCGCCGTTTGCCCGTTCGGACAGGATACGCGCGCTGGCGGTGAGCGGTGCGCGCCGCTCGCCCGGGTTTCCGGAACTGCCTACGATCGCGGAGGCGGGCGTCCCGGGCTACGAGGCCGCGACATGGAGCGGGATCATCGCGCCGGCCCATGTGCCGCGGCCGATCGTGGACAAGCTCAACGCGCTGATCAACAAGGCCATAAAGTCGAAGACCTTTCAGGACCGCTTTGCCATCATTGGCGACGAACCGGCCGGTGGAACACCCGAAGAATTCGCGGCGTTGATCAAGAAAGATTCGGCCAAATGGGCCGACGTGGTGAAGCGCTCAGGCGCGAAGCTCGACTGAGACCGACAGCGGATGATCGACGTCTTCACCCATTTCATGCCCAAGCCTTATCTGGATTGGCTGGCCGAGCTCATTCCCGGCCATGCCGTGCTGACCGCCTTTCCGCGGCTGAGGACGCTGTGGGACGTGGAGGCGCGGCTGAAATTGCTCGACGAGTTCGGCGCCATTCGGCAGATTCTGTCGCTCGCCAATCCGCCGATCGAGCTGATCGGACCGCCGGACCGCACGCCCGACATCGCGCGGCACGCCAACGACGGTCTTGCGGAAATCTGCAGCAGACATCCCGGTCGATTTCCGGCCTTCATCGCCTCGCTGCCCATGAACAACGTCGAGGCCTCGCTTGCCGAAATCGATCGCGCCATCGGCATGGGGGCGCGCGGCATACAGGTTTTCACCAACGTCGCCGGCGAGCCGCTGTCCGCAGCGAAATTCCGCCCGATTTTCCGCCGCATGACCGAACACGATCTGCCGGTCTGGGTGCACCCCATGCGCGGGCCGCAGTTCCCCGACTATGCTTCAGAGAAGAGCTCGGAAAACGAAATCTGGTTCAGCTTCGGCTGGCCTTACGAGACCACCGCCTGCATGACGCGGCTGATCTATTCCGGAATATTTGACGAACTGCCGAAATTGAAAATCATCTCCCATCACATGGGCGGCATGATCCCGTATTTCGCCGGCAAGATCGATCTCGGCTTTCGCCAGATCTTTTTCGGCACGCCTGAACGAAATCCGGCCGCCGAGGATTGCAAGCTCAAGATGCATCCGCGCAAATATTATGAGATGCTCTACGCCGACACCGCGCTCAACGGCGAAGTCGCGGCAACCCGATGCGGACACGCCTTTTTCAAAACCGACCGCTGCCTGTTTGCCACCGACGCGCCATTCTGTTCCGAACAGGGCAGGGGACTCATTGCGAAGACCATCGCGGCGGTGAACGCGCTGGAAATATCGAATGCCGAGCGCGAGCAAATTTTCTCCGGTAATGCGCGGATATTGTTGAAGCTGTGACCATGCAAACCGAAAAAGTCCGCGTCAAACTCCGTGACGGCGACATGGGCGCCTACTTGGCGATTCCGGATAAGAAGCCTGCGGGCGCGATTATCGCGATCATGGAAATCTGGGGCGTCAACGACACCATGCGCCATCATGCGCACGAATTCGCCGAGGCGGGTTTCGTATGCCTGGTTCCGGACTTGTTTTGGCGGCAGGAGCCGGGCGTCGAGCTCTCCGACGGCAATCCCGAGCACGTCAAGAAGGCCTTCGATCTCTACTACGATTTCGATTACGACCTCGCCGTGCGCGACATGGAGGACACCTGGCATTTCCTCGCCAAACATCCGGCCTGCAACGGCAAGGTCGGCGCGGTCGGCTATTGCCTCGGCGGCAAGCTCTGTTACCTGATGTGCTGCCGCACCGACATCGACTGCGCGGTCGCCTATTACGGCACCTATATCGAGCACAACATTCGCGAGGCGAAGAACCTGCACCGGCCGTTCGTCCTGCACATGGCCATGAAAGACCGCTGGGTGCAGGCCGAGGTCAACGATCTGCTCGAGCGGCGCCTTTCGCCCAATCCGTTGGTGACGATCCACAAATATCCCGGCGCCGATCATGCTTTTGCGCGCAAGGGCGGCAAGACCTATTCCAAGCCGGAGGCCGATCGCGCGCTCAAGCTGACCGTCGATTTTTTCCGCCAGCACCTTGATTGAGAATTCCCCCTAAAAGGAGGAGGGTTGCAGTGGAGGTCTTGCGGCGCTGCGCGCGTGGAGACATTCACTTCTTCAAATTCGCCGCCGCCGCAACCGTTGCCCAGCGTTTCATTTCGCTGCCGAGGTAAGCGGCAAACTCGTCCACGCTGCCGCCGACGAGATCGATGCCGAGCGGGCCAAGCGCCTTGCCGACGTCTTCGGCCTTGAGCGCCTCGTTGCCGGCGCGGTTGAGCTTGTCGATGATCGGTTTCGGCGTGCCGGCGGGTGCCATCAGCCCGAACCACAAACCGGTCTCGAAGCCGGGCAATCCGGCCTCGACCATGGTCGGCAGGTCGGGCGCAATCGCGGTGCGCTTGGCTTCGGTCGAAGCGAGCGCCACGAGCTTGCCCTCCTTCACATGCTGCAGCACCGTCGAAGCGGGCGAGAACAGCACCTGGATGCGGCCCGCGAGCAGGTCGGTCACCGCCTGCGGACTTCCGGCGTACGGCACGTGCACCATCTTGATCCCGGCCATCACCTTGAGCAGTTCGCCGGAAAGATGCGTGCCCGACAGCGAGCCGGACGATCCGAACGAAAGCTGGTCGGGCTTGGCCTTGGCGAGCGCGATCAATTCCTTCACGCTTTTGACGCCGATCGACGGATGCACCACGAGGATGTTCGGCGTGGTGGTAAGCCGCACGATCGGCGCAAAATCCTTCGGAAAGTTATAGGAAAGATTTGTGCTGACAACGGCGAGGATGGGATTGGCGATCGTCGCCATCAGCAGCGTGTAGCCGTCGTTCGGCTGCCGCGCCACGAATTCAGCGGCGAGACTCGACCCGGCGCCCGCCTTGATCTCGACCACGATCTGCTGGCCGAGAATCTGACTCATGCGCTGCCCGATCACCCGCGCGCTGATGTCGGCGGTCGATCCGGCGCCAAATCCGACGATCACATGCACAGGCTTCGTCGGGTAGTCCTGCGCAAGCGACGCCGGCGACGCAAGGCCCGCCAAGCTTAACGGCACCAGCAAGGTCGACAGTTTTTGCAACAGGTTCATGTAAATTCCTCCCGGAGGCTCTTGTCCCTTTACGTCTCCGTCCAACCGCAAGCTTAGCATTCCGCCCCGGCCATTAAGCTTAATTCTCAAACGTAATTTTCGACAACTGTTGAAGGCTGCTCTCAGGCCATGCAATTTTTCACAGTGTTGGGAATATGAAAGCCAGGGCTGAGAATGTCGCGAGTCGCAGGTAAAATATTGTTTGCAGCTTTGATTTTGCGCTTTGCCGCCGCCGTCGTGCTTGTGGGCGCGATATTGTTCGGCATCTATACGGCGTTTTCCGGTGCGGTGTTGACGGGTCTATTATGGATCGGCGGCGCCGGCATTATTGGCTTCATCGGAAAAATAATTTTCGACTTCTTTTTCTTGACCGTCGGCACGATGGTGGCGTCGACGACCCCCCGATAGCCGGAGCAACGCTGCCTTCATTGTGATAGCGGCTACTTCGTCGGCCGTCCGCTCGGCTTTTTCCAGATGCCGCGCTTCTGCATCAGCGCGACTTGCGCATCGATCACATCGCGTTTGTACTTGGCGTGCTTGGGCGGGATTGTCTTCAGGTAGCGGTTCTTCGGATAGATCGGCTGTTCGTAGATGATCTGCGCGAGCTCCGCGCGCACGTCCTTCATCCAGTTGGTCACCTGCGCCGATTGCCGATGATGGCGGAGCGCCTCGATGTTGATCACGCCGGCGACGAATGTCGAACCGTTGGTGTCGCGCTGCTTGCCGACGAGCTGGCCCTTGTAATCGACGATCATCGATTGCCCGCCGCCCGCGTCGATGCCGACATGGCTGTCGGGGGTGAGGTGATAGCTGCCGATGTTCGGCGCCACGATATACATGTTGTTTTCGAGCGCGCGTGCGCGATTGGATATTTCGAAAATGTCATTTTCGGTGAACGGCGCCGGCATCGACGCGCGGTAGACGACCTCGGCGCCGTTCATCGCGAGCCCGCGCCCGTTCTCCGGATAATTGCCCTCCATCGCCATCATGATGCCGAGCCGGCCGATTTTGGTATCGACCACCGGCCAGAACGCCTGCAGGTTCCGTCCATATTTCTCGACCCACCAGTCGTAGATGTCGTGCGGCGACACCGAACGCTCGACCGGCAGCAAGGCGGAAAGCTTGTAGTGCTTGAGGATGATCTTGCCGTTGGGATCGAAGATCAGACCGACGTTGAAGAAGCGGTCCTTCCAGTCCTTATGGCGCGCCTTGGCCTGCGCCATGATGAAGACGTCCCACTGCCGCGCCAGCTTGCCGATCGCATCCGTCTCCGGTCCCGGAATGTCGATGCAGCAGGTGTTGGCGTAATCCGCGTGGTCGACGTCGAGCACCTCGTCGTTGAAGCCCATCAGCGCGCCTTCCGGGATCGCCAAAAGCTTCACCGGGATGTCGAGATTCGACAGCCAGAACGCCGCCTTGGTGAGATGCTGGATGTGCTCGATGTTGTGCTTGATGTCGGCGCGGCGCCGGATGCCCCAGAACGTGGGGATAAGGCCGACGGCGTTATAGGGTTCGATCATGGTGCTCCCCCAACTCCATACATTTTGCCGCTCGTCCCCGCGAAAGCGGGGACCCAGAATTTCAGATCTGGATTCCCGCTTACGCGGCAATGAGCGGAATTCCGTGATTTACGCCGCGATGCTCGGCAGACCCGCCAGCGCCATCGCGAGCTCCTTCGGGTCATAGTCCTGATCGACCAGCTTGCCCTCGAAGTAGTTGATGTAGGCCTGCATGTCGAAATGGCCGTGGCCGGACATGTTGAAGACGATCGTCTCCTTCTTGCCTTCCTGCTTGCAACGCAGCGCCTCGTCGATCGCGCAACGCACTGCGTGCGTGGCTTCCGGCGCCGGCACGATGCCCTCGCAGCGCGCGAACTGGACGCCCGCCTCGAAGCATGTTTTCTGGTGGTAGGCGCGCGCCTCGATCAGCCCGAGCTCCTTGATATGCGACACCATCGGCGCCATGCCGTGATAGCGCAGGCCGCCCGCGTGGAAACCGGGAGGAATAAAGGTCGAGCCCAGCGTGTGCATTTTCACCAGCGGAGTCAGATGCGCGGTGTCGCCGAAATCGTAGGCGTACTTGCCCTTGGTCAGCGACGGACATGCCGCCGGCTCGACCGCGATGATGCGGCGCTTGCGGCCGCCCCGCAGTTGCAGCCCGAGGAACGGGAACGCAAGCCCGGAGAAATTCGAACCGCCGCCCGTGCATGCGATCACGATGTCCGGATCGTCGCCGGTCATCTCGAACTGCTTGATGGCTTCCTGCCCGATCACCGTCTGATGCAGCAGCACATGATTGAGCACCGATCCGAGCGAGTACTTGACGGCCGGATCCTTGGCGGCCATTTCCACGGCCTCCGAAATGGCGATACCGAGAGAGCCCGGATTGTTCGGCGTCTTCGCCAGGATCGCGCGGCCGGATTCGGTCTCCTTTGAGGGTGACGCGATGCAGCGCGCACCGTAGGTTTCCATCAGCGCCCGCCGGTAGGGTTTCTGGTCGTACGAAACCCGCACCTGGAATACGGTCACATCGATTCCGAACAGCGCGCCCGCAAACGCCAGCGACGAGCCCCATTGGCCGGCGCCGGTTTCGGTCGAAAGCTTCTTGATGCCGGCCTGCTTGTTGTACCAGGCCTGCGGAACGGCGGTGTTCGGCTTGTGCGAGCCGGCCGGCGAGACGCCTTCATACTTGTAATAAATCTTGGCCGGCGTGCCGAGCTTCTCTTCGAGCCGACGTGCCCGCATCAGCGGCGAGGGCCGCCACATGCGATAGACGTCGCGCACCGGCTCCGGAATATCGATATAACGCTCGGCCGAGACCTCCTGGAGGATGAGCTCCATCGGAAACAACGGCTCAAGGTCGGCGGGCCCGACCGGCTGCTTGGTGCCCGGATGCAAAACCGGCGGCAACGGTTTCGGAAGATCGGCGTTAAGGTTGTACCAGCTCTTCGGGATCTGCGTTTCTTCCAAAATGTATTTGATCTGCTCGCCCACTAGACGCCCCTCCGTATCTGTCACCACAGGGTTGATAACATATTTGAGGAGGTTCGCGGTGTGAACCCTCCAAGGCAGCAGGCCCCTGCGACCTGGCAACCTGCTTAGCGATGGCTGCTGGCTCTCATCATCCTCCGATCGGATCTTCATCGCGTAGTCGAGGTCCACCGGTTACGTCCGAGTGTTTGGCCTGCTTCGAGTTCTGGTAAAACAGGACCACATCAGCCGGCATTAAGAGGCCACGATACTGGTTTTACTGACGGCATACCCAAGGTCGTTCATAATGTTATTGTTAATTGTGGCCGGCACCTACCGGTCATAAATGATGTCAGGTATTTTGGCAGAATAGTGTGTTCGGAAATGACGAATGTTGGCGCCGCAGCCCTCTAAGATACGTTGCCGTGAAATCACTACTGCCGACTTCGGCGACGTGGTGGACCTCCTCACGCGCGGGTACCATGCGATGGGATTTCCGGCCAGCATTCGCCATTATTGGGCGCGGGGACTTGATCGCCTGTCACGACATGCCACGCCCGAAGGCTTACCGAGATATGGGTACGTCTTGGAGAGCAACAATAAAATTGTTGGCGCTGTTCTTACCATTTTTTCCAAGGTTCCGGCCGGAAACGAGCGCGTCACGCGGTGCAATATCGCGGGGATTTACGTTGAGCCGGCATTCAAAACATTCGCCGGCTTGCTTCACTCGCACGCGTGCCGTCGCAAGGACGTAACCTACATCAATCTACCCGGTCCATTGGTGAGACCGTTGGTCGAAGCACAGGGTTTCAAACGCTACAGCGACGGTCAATTTGTCGCCTTTCCGCTGCTCCATCTGAAGTCGAGCGAACCACAAGCCAAAATCGTGGCAGCCGATGCGCATCTCGATGTGCCGTTCGATGCGTTTGAGCGCGATTTGCTGATTACTCATGCCCAATTCGGATGCATAAGCCTGTGGTGTACGACTGCCACCGAAGCGGTCCCCTTCGTGTTTCATCGTCTCAATGTGAAGGGAATCGTTCCGTGTGCCCGTCTGGTCTACTGCCGCAGCATCGAAGATTTTGTGCGCTTCGCCCGGCCGCTGGGGCGTTATCTCGCAAGGCGCGGATGCCCTCTTGCCATCATCAACGCAAACGGTCCGATCCCCGGACTCATCGGAAAATATTTCGAGGGCAGTCGGCCTAAGTATTTCAAGGGGCCCTCGCGTCCGCGACACGGGGACCTCGCTTACACGCATCTTTCCATATTCGAGGATCGCAACTCGATCGTGTAATCGATTCAAGTCGTGCCGGTTGATGTGTGCCGCAGCAAATCGAACCGGTGCACGACCAGCGCGCTCAGGCCGACGAATACGGCGGCTTCGATGACCTGCGAGATCGCCGCGCTCGGCGCGACTCGACCCAGCATCCAGGCCGCGGAAACAAAAAGCACTGCAAACATCGAAATGATGCTCACGCCCGCAAAGTCGATCGGCATTCGAAAATACCGGCGGCCGATGACGATGTAGCCAACGCAATATACCGAGACGCCGGCCAATATTGCGAATGCGGCCCCTTGCGTGCCGTAAATCGGAATGAGCCAGATCGATATTGCTGCAGACACCAACACGAGTGTTGTCTGAAGGATGGGTTCGAGAAAACTCGCTTCCGAAAAAAAGATCGCTTGCCCAAAGTAGAATTGCCCCATCAGCCAAATCCCAAATGCAATGGAAAAAATAGGAAGTAGACGGCCGACATCCTCATGAAATTGCGAACCCAACAACACCCGTATGACCTGGTCGCCAAAGACAATGAAAAATGCCGCTCCCAAAGCCGCAGTTGCATACGAGGCATTGAAGGCTGTCCGCAACTCGTGGGTCGAGGCTTCGACATTTCCTTCATGAGCATATTGTTTTGCAGTCGTGATCATTGAGAAAGAGATCGATTCTCCCACGACATAGAAACTTTGGCGCACGAAATCATAAAGCACGCCGTAAATTCCGAGCGCGGCAGTCCCCAGAAATTGGCCAAGAATGAGCCGATCGATGGTCAGACCGAGCGACAAGAGGCCCGTCGATAGAATGAGCGGCCAACCGTATTTAAGAATTTCCAACGACGCCGCGCGCGATCCATGCAACAAGTCGATCCGATCCGCCGACATCAAACTCGGAATAGCCGCGATCAGATTGGCAAAGGAGACGGCGAAAGCAAGACCCGTCGGTCCGCCGCCCCACCACAGGACCAGACTTCCAAGCGCCATTGTCAAGCCGGCGCGCATGATCATTGAAATTGCGCCAGCGCGGGAATTGAGCTTGGTCCGCGACACTTGCAGCGCGTTGAAATAGATCGACAGGCAAATGACCAAAACGCAGACCGCAATCAGAAATTCCGGCTGCCAGAACCCCAACAACATCATCGCGGCAAAACCGGCGACAAGCATCACCAGGGCAATGGCCGTCAAACGGACAAGCGAGTCCACGTATTCGTTGATGCGTTGTGTCTTGTAGACGCCAAAGTATGCAAAACCTATCCATTGCGTGGCGAATCCAAAAACGATTGTCGACCAGGCATACATGAACAGATATTGTCCATATTCGGCGGGGCCGACGAGACGGGTAAATATTGCGACCGCGAGCAAATTTCCCGCTGCCGAAAACGCGCGAGATCCCAGATAAAAGACGATCGGCGCATTAAGCATGTTGAGCATTCCGTATGCTTATAGGGTACCTGCGATTGTGAGAAGTGGCTGAGCGAAGGATTCGCTTGATATTATTAAACCCGGCAATTTTCTCATTGTCAGTCGAATGGCGTAGTTCTTCAGTCACAGAATTCGCAAAACGAGTGCGAATGTTTTAGGCAGAAGTGGTAGTCTCGATACGGTTCATTGCGGGCGCGTTTGTGGTGACGCGACATACCTCGTGTATTTCTCAAGTACCGACATCTGCGGAGGCGGATCCTGATTATCGCGGGGCTCGTCGCCGGTGGGGTGATCCTTCGGCCACCAAGCTCCAATCGGCCAATAGGTCCAGCCGAGCCAAACATCGCTGTTCTCGGCTAAGAATTTCAATACCCGATCGAGAACCTCAAGGCAGATCGGATCGTCGCCCGCGCCAAATTCACCGAGGAACGCGGTCCTGCGATGTGTTCGTGCCCATTGGGTAAATTTGACAAGCGATTCAACGCCAATATTGACATTTTGGCACTCGGGATGACTCCCCGAGTAATCGCTGTCGAAATACTGATGCACCTCAATCACATTATTTTTGCCCGGGTCGACGACATTCAGCATGGTCACACTGTTGGGTGTTCCATAGTGCGGACTCGTCCAATCGCGCGCGGATGTCCAGCTATTGCCGGGCACCAATATGAGATTGTGAGCGCCCGCATGCCTGATTTCGGCGATTGCAATATTGACGGCCTCCAGCCATGTCTCCGTGGTTATGTCGTGCGGTTCGTTCATTAAACCGAACATCACCAGAGGATTCCTTTTGTAGCGCATCGCGATCTGACCCCACAGATCGCCGAATGCCTGTGCCGGTAAATTTGATGAGCCGATCAGTGCGTTGGAATATTTTGCGTAGTTGTGAACGTCGAGAATCACCGTCATCTTTTTTACCGTGGCGTGATTGATCACGAAGTCGATGCGCGCCATCTCGGTTTCATTAAGTCTCGCATGCAACTGGCGTTGCAGCCGCTCCCAGAGGACCGGTAGTCGGATCACGTTCATTCCTCTGGTTGCGTAATAATCAATGGTGGACGGGCGGGGATAAAAATAATGTTGGCCGTACATCCCCGGGACAACGTCTCCATTGAATTCGGCGCCGGCAATATTGATGCCGGTCAGCTTCACGGTTCGATTGGTCAAGAGGAGCGGCTGAGAATGCAGCAGCCACACTGAACCTATAATCAAAACACCCACGCAAAGGAGAGTTTTGGCCGCTCGGTTCACGTGTGAACTCCCGCCCGAAATCCAATGATGAATTTCTGGCCTATGCTTCCTCATGTTTCGCTATGGGCAGTGCAATAATTCATCATACCTATGCCGGCAAATGATTCCTCTCACCAAGGATAACGCGATCGTCGGTATGGTCGACCGCATTGCCTGAACAAGCGCCCTTCTCGCCGGCGCTCCGTTTTGTGTTCTCGCGCGTGAATTCACCAAGCCTATTAACCTTCTGAGCGCCATGGTTTAACGCCTGCCGGTTGCTGGCTAAGGATAGCAAGTCACCTTCCATTTCTTTCCAACATCGGCCTTTCTGCATTTATTCCATCGCGGAAGAATGAAGAATCATGCCGCAAAGCTGGCAAAGGTTCCAAGGAGATTCCTCGAGACAGATTGTCGAGAGATTGGTTGATCGATGATCCGATATCGGCGAGCTAGCTGCGATTCACTCGCTCATGAATTCGAAGTACCGCTGGACCTTGCCGTGGAGGAACCACGTGTAGCGGCTTAGATGACGCCGAGCTCCCGCGCCCGCGCAGCCGTTATGAGGAAGCTGTTCTGACTCGTGCTGGCGTGAGCGCCTTTCCGGAGACGGGAGCCGTCGAAATTATATTCCTCGTAGCCCAGTTCGCTCACGAGGCTGACAGTCCGTTCGTCCGCGTGCAGGTCTTCAAGCAGCAGGACCGGTTCGCACGCTTTAAGGGTCTCAATTCCGCCGAGCACAACCTCATATTCCAAACCCTGTACGTCGATCTTGATGAATGACGGCCGAAGTTTCTGGCTGTCCAAAGTCTCAGTTTTGCACGCGACTTGCTCGATCGTCACTTTCGTGGGGTTGAACCAATAGACCGTCTTTTCGTTGATCCAGGTTTCAGCCGAATGGCGATCGAGCGAAGCAAGACCGTCATAGACAAAGCCTCGGTAAGACGGAACATACAGTGTGAATTCTCCGGCGGCGCTCGCCAAACCAATGGGCCTGATTTGAATGCTCGGTTGTGCTCGGTATCGCCGAATGAGGGCATTCGCTAGATTCGGATTTGCTTCGAACGAGACGATCTCCGCCGACGGTCGAAACAACAGAATGGATTCGATCGACTGCCCGTGATTGGCCCCCACGTCAACATAGCTTCCGCGCCACGCCGCCGGAAAGTGCGCGATCGCCCTGAAATCTCGCTCATGCGGGAGACGCAGAAGTCGTCGGGAATGGCGATAGAATTGATCCTTCGCCTCCTTCAAAAATGGCAATTCGCTCTGCACGGTTCGCAACAGCTTCCTGATCGACAGTGCCGCCTCTCCGGCTGGCTTTGAGCAACCATTTGCGGCTGACGCTGATTTAGTGTGCATCGCCTTTCGTCCTATCCTTCCGTGTTTGCGTTCGTCGCCGCGCACCGTTTCGGTGCCCATCCAGCACCGACATAGCATCACGTTGGTCAGCGAATGCAATATGAAACGATAAATTTTTCAACGCCGTCCGTTACGCCGCGTCTTAAGAAAGATCCCGATCACCTTCGGACATTGAACAAGATACCGACGCCACAGTCGGCTTGGCTCTCGACCCAGGCGATAAGCCCATTCGAGGCCGGCATTTTGCATCCAGCGGGGTGCCCGCACATGACGGCCGATCAAAAAGTCGATCGCGGCGCCGACGCAGAGCGCCACACCGGACTTCCGGTCGAGTTTTCCGATCTGATTCGCGATCAGCTCCTGTGTTGGACATCCGACGCACAGCAGCAAAATATCCCATTGTCGTTCGACGCAAGCGCGTGCCACTTGCAGACGTCGGTCGGCGTGCAGCGCGAGTTGCGCGGGTGCCGGCATGACCTCGATGTTCAAATGCGGATACCGCCCGTGCAAAAGCTGTTCGGCCGTTTTGTCCGGACCCACGACCAGAATTCTTTTACGGTCGGAACTCGACGCATCGTCGTTTTGGTTTGCCAACAGAGCGGCCACCAGATCGCTGCCGGTGACAAGTGGTAAGGAAATGCGATTTAGCGCTGCCAATGCTCTCAGGATTTGACTATCGCAGACGGTGAGCCAAGCGTCGCGGTAGACCGGAATCAATTCATCGGGATTGTCATGGACCGTGACGACATGATGTGCATTTGGCGTCACCACGTAACCATATGGTCCGTTGCAACCGTTGAGCACCAGGCGGAGGGTTTGCTCAAGATTGACGATTGAAAACTGAAATCCCAAAAAATCTTCTGCAGCCGGCCGGCTGTACACAGGAGCGCTTTCAAGTGGGGATCGCATCGATATGTCGACGTTGGACATGGCACGGTTTTGCACGAGCAGGTTCGCGATTGGCAATCCGGAATTCCATTCAGGATGATTCGTCGTTAACGACTGCGAGCCGCCCGCGGGTTCTCGATCGCTACCAGTTTAGAAATTACTATGTCGGCGTTCGTCCGGCAATCTTGCCACAACCGAGAGAGGCCGACGAGCGCCCAAGAAGACGAGCGCCCAAGAACAAGTCATGCGGCGTGTTAAGCATGCGGCGCATTAACGAAGTGTCCACTTCATTGAGAAGTGGGCCGGAAATGTATCGCTTGCTATCATGCCATTGACCGCCCCCGAGCGTGTTTGCAGTCCCGGCCGGCCGGGTGCGGGTGAGGGCGGTCAAGGTACCGCGGGGATATAAATGTTGAATTTGGCCGGTTCTGGTGCGATTCTGCGCGCGCGCTGCAAGTACGCCGTCTGCCCGACACCCAACGCTCCGGGGAAAGCTCTAGGGACGTAACAGACGGAATTCGGAGAAAACGAAGTGGATTTTTACTCGACCAGCGATGCCGGTCTGGCGCGCATCGCGACCAGCAGCAGCGCAAGGCCGTTTTGGCTGCCGCTTGCGGTTCTCTATGCCGCCATGTCGTTTAATTTCGCCCTCTGCTTCGTCAACACCAACATCGCACCCGTTACCGTCGCACACGTCATCGGCTCCGAGGTGTTGATCATCTCGCTTGCGCTGCTGGTTGCCTTCCGAACCATCGGCACCAATCAAATCATGCTTATCCTCGGGCTGCTGCTCTATCTGGTGGCGTTGTCGCTGATAAGGGCGTCGCTAGGATCATCGGATCAGTCATCCGGTGCGTTTGACATCAAGATCATGCGCGACTTCATGATCCCGATCGCATTCTTTCTGCTGGGCACGCGCGTCAGCAAATTGTCGGATGTCGACAAGATCGTCAGAGTTTTTGCGATCGTGGTGACGGCTGTCGCCCTCTTCGAATATTTTCTGCTCGATGTCTATGTGCGGTTCTTCAACATCATGTCGTATTACTTGGCCCGCGGATCGCTGGAATATCAGCAAGTCGAATATTATACGACGACGCTCTATATCAGCGGGTTTCGTCCGGATGGCCGCTCGATCTTTCCATTCCTTGGCGAGCATCGCGTTTCATCGATCTTCATAGAGCCGGTCTCCCCGGGCAATTTTGCCGTGGCGTTGTTTTTTTGGGCTCTCGTCCGGTCGCGATACGAAAAGACAGTCTATTATGGGCTGTTTTTGATGGCGATATTTCTGACCATCATGGCCGATAATCGCTTTAGCGCTTTCCTTTGTATCGCAGCCTTGTGCGCGTCGATGATACCTCTTCGATATCTGCACACGGCGATTGCCGCCGCGCCGTTTGTTGCCATTCCCAGCCTCCTTATCATGGCCGCCGTGTTTCCGAATTGGGAAATCGACAACAGTACCGTGGCCCGTTTTATCTATTCCGGTTATGTGCTCGGCGGGCTTAATCTGTGGGATTGGCTGGGTGTCGGCACGGCGTCATCTGATGGCGACTCCGGTTATGCCTATACCATCACGCAAATTGGTCTTCTTGGATTTATTGCGCTTTGGGGTTTGTTCATGACGCTCAAGAACACGAACGCCCAATTTCAATTGTACCGCTCCCTTTGTGGGATGTATTTGGCGGCGATCCTGTGCGTGAGCTATTCGTGTTACAGCATTAAAACGGCAAGCCTGCTGTGGTTTCTCCTCGGCGCGCTCTCTGTAGCGCGTGGATACGTCAGCATCCCGCTCACCGCAGCGCGCAAGGGCCTTGCCCCCGCCTCCACATAGCGATTGGCAATTCTGCTCGCCGATGTTTTAAGCCCAGCCGTCCGGCATCACCATCACCGGTCGCTGCGAGCAAGTTTCAATGGGCGTTGCGATAGGCCCGGGGCGAGAAGATGGTCAAGAACAAGATCCGGATATCCAGCCAGATAGACCAGTTGTCGATGTAATAGAGATCGCAGGCGATCCGCTCGCGGACCTCGGAGTCGCCTTTGAAACTGCCGCGGTATCCATTGACCTGTGCCCAGCCGGTAATTCCAGGCCGCATGTTATGACGCCTGGCATAGCGTGCGATGTTCTGACCCCAGGATTCGTCGTGCGCCAGTGCATGCGGCCGCGGCCCCACCAGCGACATGTCGCCGCGCAGAACATTGATGAGCTGGGGCAACTCGTCGATATTCCATTTGCGGAGAAAATGGCCAATCGGCGTGATCCGTTGATCGCCTTTGGTCGCCTGACGCACGTGCAGACCATCTTCGGTTGTGGTCATCGTCCGAAACTTGACGATCCGGAACATCTGCTGATTGAAGCCGTAGCGGCGCTGCAGAAAAAACACCGGACCGGGACTGCTGAATTTGATGAGAACTCCGATGACGACGAACAATGGGGCGAGAACGAGCAAGCCCATGACCGAAAGTACGATGTCGAACAATCGCTTAGCAATGATCGCCAGCGGCGACAGCGATGGACGCAGCAGGTGCAAGCTTGCAACCGAGCCGATTTTTTCGATGGTGACATGCTCGAAGCGATCAAGGATGTGTTCGGGCCCAAGATGGATCGAGGCCGGGACGGTCATGAAGGATTCGATGCATTGATCGATGATTTTTTGATGCGACCACGGCACGATGATGAAGACATCGTCGGGATTGAGCACGCGCGCGTAAGTGACGGCGTCGCGGAGACTGTCGTCAAGTTCCTGCGGAATATCCGTGGAATTTTCCGCCTTCGGCAAGAAAGCCGTTCCCACGATCTCCAGCCCGGATTCCGCTGGCCGATACTGACGCATGAAATCGCGGACGTCGGGAACGGAACCGACGAGAAACAATCGCCTTGAAGCAACGATGCCTTTGTGATGCGCGGCCCGGATTGCTTTTGCGAGCAGCGCATGGGCCAAGACGATTGCAGCCATGCCGCTGCCGTAGAACATGACGATCCAGCCGCGCGAGAAAGAGCCGCCGGTCTTGGTCAGGAACGCCAAGGCAATCAGACAGGCGAATGCGAGGTTCCAAAGGTGAACGGCATGAACCGCGTAATCTTTGAAGTTGAGATAATGCGTGATCTCGTACTCGCGGCGGAGAATCTTCGGGAGTAGATAAAGCCAGGCGACCAGTACGCCGACCTGCAAGTAATCCCAAACGACATTTGCGCCGTGATAAACGAGGCTATGATAAAGGATTCCGGTCGCGATCGATAAAATGACAATCGTTGCTGCGTCTACGAAGCCGGCCAATAGGCTAAAAAGAGCTCGAATAAGTGCGGCATGCTTTCCGTATGAGAAGCTTACACTTGATCGATAATGCTGAGTAACACTCATGATTAACACTCTTCATTGATTATCAGTATACGGCGAGTAAGAAAGTGTTCAACACTTAACGGCATTAATAGTAATTTGCGCACGCTTTTCAGCGAGCACGACTGACGCGGGCAATTGTGCAATGGACGTAGGGTGAGCATGTCAGCCGATTAGAATTGTTACCTCGGCGGTAATCCAAAGCGTTTCGCAAACCGCAAAGTATTCCGCGACCTCACAGCGTGTACGCGCCGCGACTCGTTGGCTGCGCAAGTTGGATACTTCGAGCGCACAAATCAAAGAAAAAAGAATGTTCCTGTGGGATAGTACTTAATGCGGTTAATTGCGGTAACTGGGGGGTTCTAAGCTCGGCTTTACCAATGTTCCCGTCTCTACGGTATGATTATGCTTAATCGGAGACCATGGCAGAGAGGGTTAGTGGTGACGGTCGCCGAGAGTATTAATTTCAAGCGAATCATTGTTTCCTTTTTGCCACATACGCTGATAATTTTGACTTAACCTTACATGAAATCATCTCAACTATTATGCAAATCCTGTGCAAAACTGAATGGGTAGGTTGATGTAATGAAGATTGCTCGTTTGTATCGCACGGCCATTTGGACTCGCGTCAAGGTGAGGATAGTTTAAGCGAGTAGTGGGGGAGTTGCGGTCCGAATGGCGCGGAATGAGAATGCGATAAAAACGCTGCAACATTAATGACTTGAGCGCTGGTGGACGTATCTTGATCAATCTCCGGATATTCTCAGTAATGCTCGCGGGGAGCGTGGTTGTTGCCTGCGGCGGGTGCACGATTTTTCCGGCGGCGGGACCGCAAGCGATCGCGGTGACCAATAACATCTCGACCGACCCTGAAGCGCTGCCCTATTCGCTCGTCCGACTCACTCCGAGTGCCATCGAAACGCTGGCCGCGAACCGGCCACGCTTCGCCCGCGTGTTTTCATCGCATCCCGGTCCAACCGAAATCCGGTTTGGGGTGGGCGACGTCGTCAGCGTGACCATCTTCGAGGCCTCGGCCGGCGGTCTATTCATCCCGATCGAAGCCAGTGTCCGTCCGGGAAATTTTGTCACGCTGCCGAATCAACTGGTCGACAATGGCGGCAACATTTCCGTCCCCTATGCGGGGTCAATCCCGGCGCGCGGCCGTACCCCGGTCGAAGTGCAACAGTCGATTGTTGATGCGCTGAAGAATAGGGCAATCGAGCCGCAAGCCGTCGTGGCGCTGGTTGACCAGCGGACCTCGCTGATCAGCGTGCTCGGCGACGTGAACAACCCCAATCGTTTCCCGGCCAACATGGCTGGCGAGCGCATGCTTGATGCGATCACTCGCGGCGGCGGCCCCAAGAGCCAAGGGTTTGATAGCTGGGTGATGCTGGAGCGTGACGGACGGCGGGCAACCCTGCCATTTGGCGCCCTGGTCTATGAGCCGTCCAACAACATCTACGTTCGCCCGAATGACACCATCTACCTCTATCGGGAGCCGCAGACTTTTGTTGCATTCGGCGCAACCGGGGCGGCCGTCTTGGGCGCACCGAGTCAGATCCCCTTCGACCAGTGGCGTCTGTCGCTGGCCGAAGCCGTTGCCAAGGCGGGCGGCTTGAACGATACCCGTGCCGACCCAGGATCCGTCTTTGTCTATCGCGGCGAACCGCGCAGAGTGGCCGAGCAGCTCGGTGCTGATGTTTCGAAGAACGATGGTCCCTACATTCCGGTCGTCTATCAGGTCAATTTCCGCGATCCGGCCGGCTATTTCCTGGCCACGCAGTTCCAGATGCGGAACAAGGACGTGCTCTACGTTTCCAATGCAGTCACCGTCGAATCGGCCAAGCTGATGCAATACATCAGACTTGTGACCGCGACTGCCAACGATCCGATGGTGGCCATAAACAACGCCGTGATCACGCGTAACACCTTGAGGACAAGCGTGCCGCAAGGCTCCACGACCGTGACGGTTCCGCCCTATCAGCCCTGATCGGGTCGCATAGGCACGCTGCCTGAGAACTCTTAGACTTGAGTGCAACAGCGGCTTGAGGCGCCAGATCAACTCTGGCTGCCCGGCCGTGAGAAAGCCTACGGCTACTCAGCCGTAAGAAGCCCGGCGCGCATCCCGGCCTCGACGCGGAGACTTGTAGGGCCTCGCCTGCAATGACTGGCTCGCCCTTGCTGCCGGGCACTGCATTTCGATCTTAATCTTAAGCCGGCGGCCGGCAGGCGAGATCGCCAAGCCATTAATAGTAAAGGGCTCCTGGAAATATTTTGTGCCGCGAGGGGCAACGTTCAAAGCATTAATTAATAAGGCCATTTCTTCGACAAACGCTGCCAATCCCCATCTGAAAATAGCTGCGGCCCGACGATCGGCCAATCATCATGAAAGGGCATGATTGGATCTGCGACAAAAAACAATGATCTTGATTCGCAAGATATTTGCTTAAAACAATTTCCGAATTTACATTAACTGCAATCTGATGGATGCGGTGCGCGGCGCCTAGGATATAGGTTCTTTCAAACTAGCGGCAAAGGCGGCCATTCCATGGGTCCGATGTGATCAAGCATGCTTCAGTTTAACAAGCTTCCAACTCCCGAAACACAGATCACGGCGGTCGACTCATATTCGTCGCCGGAGGCCGTGGCGAATTTTGTTAAACTGATCTATCGGCAATATCCGATGATCATCTTGGTCGCGCTTGTGACCGCGGCTTTGGGTGCGATTTATCTGCTCATTACGCCGCCGAGTTATACCGCGCACGCATCGATGATTATCGACACGAAGCGGTCTCCGATCTTCCAGCAGGCATCACAGGTTGGTGACATTGCGGTCGAATCTGCAATCGTGCAGAGCCAAGTCGAAATATTGAAATCCGAGAAGATTGCGTTGGCGGTAATCAACGAATTCAAGCTTGATGAAGACCCGGAGTTCATCGCGCCCGGCCGCGGTGTTGTCGGCAAGCTGATGAATTTCGTTTATGAAACACTCGGCATCGACCCGGCACAGACTGACACCGCTCGTATTCGCCGCGCGCTGGATTCGTTTCAGGACCGCTTGGTGGCAAAGCGTGTTTCATTGACGAACGTTCTCGAGATCAGCTTCAGCTCCTACGACCCTGACAAGGCGATCAAGATCACGAATGCCGTTGCGTCCGCTTACATCGCCGATCAGCTCGATGCCCGATCGACATCCGCGAAACAGACGGCCACTTGGTTGCAGGATCGGATTAAAGAGCTGCGCGAGCAGGTGCTGGTCGCCGAACGGGCCGTTGTCGATTTCAAAACCAAAAACAACATCGTCGATGCGTCCGGCAAGCGCATGAACGAACAACAGCTGACCGAGCTCAACAGTCAGCTCGTCGTTGCGCGTTCTCAAGTGAGCGAAGCGCGCGCCCGCCTGGACCGTATCGAAACCATTACCCAATCGGGCGTTCCCAACGCGACCGTCACGGATACCCTGAATAGCGCGGTCGTTACGCGGTTGCGTTCGCAATATCTCGATCTCGCCAACCGGGAGGCCGACTGGTCGTCGCGCTACGGGCCCGATCATATCGCGGTCAAGAATCTGCAGAGCCAGATGAAGGAAATCCGCAATTCGATATCGGACGAGTTGCGGAGACTTGCCGAGACTTACAAGAGCGACTACGAGATCGCGAAACAGCGCGAAGAGGCGATTCAGGCCGCCCTGGCGCAGGTGGTTACAGAGTCCCAGCTGACCAATCAGGCACAAGTCAAGTTGCGCGAGCTGGAGAGCTCGGCGCAGTCCTCCCGCGTGCTGTACGATAACCTTTTGCAGCGCTACATGGAGAGCATCCAGCAGCAGTCGTTCCCGGTCAGCGAGGCGCGACTGATCACGCAGGCATCCGGTCCGCTCAAAAAGAGCCATCCGCTGCCGGTTCCGATCATGGCGGGCAGCGTTCTCGGCGGCATGCTGCTCGGTCTGTTTATCGGATTGCTGAGCGAAATCTGGCGCAATGTTTTCCGCACGCGCTATGAAGTGAATGCCCGTCTGCAGACCAACTGCATTGCCGTCGTGCCCAAGCTGCGCAGCCTGAACATCAGGCCGGAGCGGATCGTTCCGCGTGGCGTCAAGAGCACATTCGGTCCGAGAACGATCGTCAGTGATCAGGGCTTTTTTTGGCACGTCCTCGACTCGCCGATGTCGCGGTTCGCCGAGTCGATCCGTTCGATCAAGCTTGCGATCGACATGAGCGACGCCAACAAGTCGCATAAGATCATCGCGCTCACGTCTGCGTTGCCGCGCGAAGGTAAATCGACGGTCGCCACTGCGCTTGCCCAGCTCACGTCGCATTCGGGCGCGAAGACAATTTTGGTGGACTGCAACTTCCGCCATTCGACGCTGTCGCGCATGCTGACCCCGGAGGCGAAGGCCGGCATCCTCGAGGTTATTTCCGGCACGGCCAATCTTGACGACGTGATATGGACCGAGCCCTACACCAACCTCTCGTTCCTGCCGTCGGTGTCCAACAACCGCCTGGTCAACAGCCACGGCATTCTGACCAGCGAGGCGACCAACGCGCTCTTCAACCGGCTGCGCAGCAAGTACGAATACGTCTTCATCGATCTTTCGCCGCTGGCCCCGATCGTCGACGCGCGCACCACGACCCAGTTCATCGACTCGTACATCCTGGTGGTGGAATGGGGCCGCACCAGGGTCGAGGATGTCGAGCGTGCGCTCGCGGATTCCAAGACGATTCACGAGAATCTGCTCGGAGTCGTGCTCAACAAGGCAAATCTGCGCGTGCTCGCCCGTTATGACAGTCGGCACAGCAGCTACCACAGCGACCGCTACATCACGCGGCACTCGTATTCGAATTAGCCGACAGCGCGCCAGATCGACATCAATACCCAATGGTCGCCGGCCTTCGAGAGAACCATTTCTCGAACCGCCGTCGCTGTTCGCCTTGTCCTGGGGCTAGCTGGTCGACAGCCGATCGCAATATTCGATGGCGAAATTGGCCAGCGCCGTTCGATTGCTGACGCCGACCTTGTGGTAGATCTTGTTCAGATGGATTTTGACCGTTCCCTCTGAAATGTTCAGCTGATTGCCGACTTCCTTGTTCGACAGGCCGTTGGCGACCCGCAGCATGACCTCGATCTCGCGGCGCGTGAGCAGGTTCTCCACCTTTGCGACTTGCGCGCGATGCTCGCTTGTCCGCTGCAACGCCCCATTCACCAGCTCCGCCGGCAGCCATTTCTGGCCTGCCGTGACCGCGTGCAGGCAGCTGAGCAAAGCGTCGGCCGCCGCCTCCTTGAGCATGAGGCCATAGGCTCCCTCTTCGTGAGCCGCAACGATCTGCTCGTCGCTCGGGGAGGCCGCGAGAAAAACCACCCGCGTCGGCAATTGCGCTTCGTTGATCGCCTTCAGGATCTCAAGCCCGTTTGGCCGTGGCATGTTGAGATCGAGCAACGCCAGATCCGGGCTGAAATTGCGGATTGCCTCGATCGCTTGCGCGCCGTTGGCGCAACTCGCCACCACCTTGAACGTCTTATCCTCGCCCAGGAGCGTGATAAGCCCGTGAAGCACCACGGGATGGTCGTCCGCGACGACAATGCTAACCGATCGCACGGGTTGTCTCTTCCGGTTGATAAGCCTCAAATGCATGCGCCACATGGTCATCACGCGGCAGCGCGATTCTGAGCTCGACGCCGCTCGGTGAGCTGGAGAGATAGAGCGAGCCGTTCAATTCCGTGATCCGCTTGCGCAGCGAACGCGGTCCAATGCCGAGTTCGGCGAGTTCGTTCTGGTTGTAGGCGCAGGTCGTGCCATTCAGGCCGCGGCCGTTGTCCACAATCCGCAATCGGATTTGTTCGGAGGTGGCCTCGATTGCGGCGTCGATACGCGAAGCCTGCCCATGCTGCACCGCGTTAGCCGAGGCTTCGGCCAGAATGAATTCGAGCTGCCGGCCGAGTTCCGGCGCGACCTTGGTGTCTTGCGGCATGACCGATAGCTGCACCTCACAGCCCCAGTGCCGCGAAATTTCCTCGATCTCGCGCCGCAGCTCGCTGAACAGCTCCATGGGCAGCAGGGCGCTCGAAATTTGCCGCCCATCGACGAACATCCGGATGCGCTGCTGTTCGCCCAGCAGCAGTTTACGCACTGCCTCGATCATCCGTTGAAATTTCTCGTCCGCGCGCGAAGCCAACGTTTTGAGCTGCAACCCAACCGCGGTGAGGCTCTGCAAAACGCCGTCGTGTAGGTCGCGCGCGAGCCGAATGCGCTCCCTGCTGGCGGCCGTTGCCTCAAGCCGCACGCACAGCGCATGGTGCTCGAGCTCGATGCAAAGGCGCGACGCCACGACCTCGGTCAGCGTCAAATCGTCTTCGCTCCAGTCCGGCCGGTCGAGCATGAACACCCGGCCATTGCAAATACCGCCGGAAAACGGCGCGGTGCATACGCTTGTTATTTTATATTGGGTTTGCAGCGACGCATTGACGATCAGATCCTTCGATGTTTCCGTTCCTGCCGATGTGATGCAGGTTCTGGAGTCGATCTCCTCGGAGGCAAATGTCGTGTTGCTGAGCTCCTCCGCCACGAGATGGCCGAAGGCGTTCGCCGGCAAGCGTTCCTGTCGGCATTTCCCGTTGGCGAAGAGCGCCACGAACCAATACGGCTCCTGTGCGATTTCCCACAACACAAGCACGCGCGGAACTTGCAGAACGGTGGCGATATGATTGAGCGAGACGTCAAGCCGCTGATTATCGGCATCCGCAGAGGTCGGTGCGACGCTGCTCGGCCAAGCCGCTAGTTCTGTCAAGCGGTCGCGACTTCTCTCGCGCGAGGCCCCGAAGAACGCAAACATGCCGCCGACCACGATCAGGAAGGCATATTGGATGAGAAAGCCGGTCGCGCCTCCGAGCGCCACGAACAACGCGGTCTGCAGCACGAGCAGAAACAGCGTCGTCCACAGCGCGCCGCGCCAATTCCAACGGACCGTGGCACCCAGCAGGATGAAGGTATAGAGAATGAAGAACGTGCTCGACAGTTCCTCCAGAAAATACATCAACAGCGAAATCATGCCGATGTCGATGATGTGCACCGGCAGTTGCCAGCCGGTGCGGATTTTGCCGAGCGTTGGCAGGAGCGCGACGACGATGCCGAATGTGGTGTAGGCCGCAAGGATTGGCGTCGCGAACGCCATGTCCTGAATAGGAATGGGATGGCCCCGGGGGGCCATGTAGAAGGCGGCGAGGCAGAAGGTGGTGAGCGCGACACGCAAAACCGCAATCAGCCGCTCGATCTGCAGATCGAACGGCTTATGGCCGGCCGCATGGATAACCTCAAACAACTGCGGCATTAGAGTCACGTTCTCGTTCAGGCCGCCGACGGTTCACGCCCGCAGCAGACGGCTCAATCCCGCATCAAGCGCATCATATAAGGAAAATTTCTTGCCGGATATTTCAATTTCGTCAACCTTAACAAGTGTAAACAGCCATTATTTCTGGTTTTTCTGGTGATAACTCTTGCCGCTTTCCGAGCAGCATTTTTTCGCTCGGATTGCTCTCGCTCGGCTTCGTTTGACAGAAAATTGCGCGCTGAAATTGTGGCAATTCCGGCTGATGACCGGACAAGGCGCTGCCGTCCACTGTGAAATCAGCCGATGGTGTAGCCGATTTCCTTGAGCGCGTCGCGCACGGTGACGCAGCTGAGCCCCATTGCGCGGGCGGTCTCGATGGTTGTGCGCAGGAGATCCGGCGAACAGCCAAAGGCGCTGGGCGGGTCCGCAACGTCGTGGCTATTGAAGATCAGCCAGCCGTTGCGATCGCATGCCTCGCGCAAGACGCGTTGCAGGATCTCCGGCGTTAAGGTCTGATTGTAGAGCTTGATGACCTTGAGCAGTCCGAGATCGATCGTTCCGACATTGATGCCTTCGACCAGCCCTCGGCAGGTATCAAAGCGTTTTTGCAGCTGCAATTTGCGCATCAGCGTGGTGTGGCCGTAGGGGTATGCAAAGTTGGTCAGTTGAATATCGCCGCATAGCCGCCGCAGCAGATTGTGGTTTTTTCGGCATTCTTCATCGATGCCATCAGCATCGAGCTTCTGCACATCGGCGTTCGAATAGGTCAAGCAACCGATTTCGTGCCCGCGGTCATGCAGGGCGCGAACTTGCTCAGGCGTAATCGTGCGCCAATAGGTGTCCTGGGTGTCGCAGGTTCCGGCCGCAATATAGAAGGTGCCGCGTACGCCGTGCTCTTCAAGGATCGTCGCACCGTTGATGTAAGCGGATTCAGGAACATCGTCGAACGTGAACGAGACGACCGGTGCCCGGTTTTGCATGCGGAACACCTTCGAGGCAAAGAGCCTGGCGGGCCTTCGCTGAACTCTCTCCAACAGGTCCGGAAGCATGGGAACCCCTCGCGACGAACTTACAGCCTGCAGTGCTTGGCGCAACTTTTAGCAACAACATTGCAAAGATGGAACGCCCCGATGGCGATTCAAGTGCCGGATGAAAGAGTTATGGTTGCTGCCCCGATTTGACCCGTCGCCATGCCGCCGACATGGTTAACCCGCCTCGGCCTTAACGGGCCAATTCGGAACGACTCAAAGGATAGCTGCGACGGTGTTAATCCTACCGGCCAAATGGATTGGCCGGTTAAGATCGTCAAGCACTGGCAGCGGAAAGTGAAAGTGAAAGTGAATGCCAGGAAACGATCGCGTCGGTGCAAGGGGCTGCTGTCGAGGCTTCGGTCCGCGCTTCCAGTCGGGGGCCCCGGCTAGCCGGTCGGCGGAACCGGATGATTGATGTGTTCCTCGAGCACAACCATCTGCGGCTTGTCCACGTAGTTGCCGACAGTGCCGGTCGGCTCGATCGAGCCCCAGTACGAATTGCCCCACCACGGCCCGCCCGCCCAATAGGTCGCGCCCTGCCACACGTCGGTGTGCTGCTGCATATAGGTCAGCATGTTGTCCATGGCGGTGAGGCTGGTCGCATCGGAGGCAACACCGTACTCGCCGAGAAACAATTTGGCGCCATTGGCTTCCGCCCATTGGGTGACGGCGGTCAAGCGATCGACGCCGATGGTGGCGGAGACCACGTTGGTATGCGTGCCGCTGCCGTCGGAATCGAGATATTGGTGCACCTCGAAGGCGTAATTGTTGAGCGGATCCTGTACCCCGGTGCCGATCACCTTGGCGTTCTGCGAAGTGGTCCAGGTCCAGCCGCCATCCCAATTGGTACCGGGCACGAGGATTTCCTGATCGGCGCCCGCGGCGCGAATTGAGGCAATGGCGTCGTTCGCCGAAGTCAGCCATTGCGTTGCGGTCTGCTGGTTCGGCTCGTTCATGATGCCGAACATGACATTCGAATCGCTCTTGAAATGATCGGCGAGCGCGCCCCAGATTTCGGCGTAGGCCGAATTGGGCGTCGCCGTGCTGCCGATCAGGGCGCCGAATCCTTTGCCATAATTGTGCATGTCGAGATCGACCATGATGCCCTTGGTGGCGGCGTAGTTCACCACGTCATCCATGTGCGACAGATAGTCGGAGTTGAGCGGGCCGTTTTCACTCGACTGCACGCGCTCCCAGAGGAACGGCAACCGGATCACGTCCATGCCCTTGGAGGCGTAGTAGTCGATCTCAGCGTGGGTCGGGAACGTGTAGTCCTTGCCATAGGTGCCGGGCACGGTGGAACCGAATTCGGCGCCCGCCAGGTTGACGCCCAGCATCAACTCGCCGCCGCTCGGTGTCGGAGCGGGCGCAGACGGTGGTATCGGGTCCGGCGGAGGTGCTGGCGGGGGAGTGACTGGCGCGGTGACCAGAAACGGATCCGCGGCGGTGTCTGGGTGGCCCTGGCCATCGGTATAGCTGGCGGTGACATCGATCTGATTGCCGGCATCACCGGTGGTGAGGGTGTAAGTATCTCCGGTTGCGCCAGTAATATCGTGCGATACCCCACCTGAATCGATCAGGGACCATTGATAGTGCACCGTTCCGGTCCCCATACCATCGGGATCGCTCACCTGGGCGGTGACATGGTCACCGACGACGAAGCCCTGGCCGGAGGATGTGACAGTGACGCTACCTGGCCGATCGACATCGATGGCGGACACCGTAGCATGTAACGCTTCAGGATGTCCGGCCCCATCGGTGTAATTCGCCAGCACCTGAATGTCATGGCCGCCCTCGGTGAAGCTGAGTACATGGGTCTTGCCGGTGGCGCCCTGGATGTCCTGCCAGGCGTCATTTGTAAAAATCTGCCACCGATAGGAGACGGTGCCTACTCCGTTCGCATCGCTGACATTGGCGGCGAGCGTCGCGCCTTCAACGTCGCCGCTGAGCGACGATGAGGTGATGGTCAGCGTACCGGGAGAATTGGCCGGTGGCTGTGGCGCGGGTGCAGGCGTCGGGTCGGTCGGTGGTGGCGGAGCGTGGTTGTGATGGTGGTGATACCAATTGGCAAGATCGGTCCAGCTCAAATGCGGGCCCGTCGTTGTTGTGGTGGTCGTGGTCGCGGTGGAAACGGCGGCTGCGGTGCTGGCAGCGGCCGTCGTGGCGGCGATCGTCGTCGTATCCGGCGCCGGCGGTGCCCAAGCCCAATGGCGCGGGTTAATTTCCGTTTGATTATTGTTTAAATCATCAAGCAAGTCATTGAAATACTTTGCGCTCCACTTGTACATCGCCATGGTTGACCTCCACTATGCTACAGACAAAACGGATCTCCTTCGGCGCGACGGGCTAAAGCCGCGCACGATCCAAGTTCACCTGTCTCGTTATCGAGCCGCGAAATGGAGACTTTCGCGGTTGCAGGCCGTCAGGGTCGTGTACGAATACAAAGGGGCGCCGCTTTCCCTGCTGCCTGCTGTTGCTGATTCAACTGATTCGTCACCCCACAAATAAAGACTATTGGGCGCAATAAGGCAGTAATGAGGCGTCAAAACTGGCAAATAATGGCTATTCACATCTGCGTTCCACTGGCTATCCAGTAGATTTTTTCTCGGAATATAGTCCGGCACAGTAATCGAAATTGCAACTCCAACGCATAGTTGAGTGTTAATGCGGGCGGCTTCCGCGCTCCGTTGAGTGCGGTCAATCAATCATTCTGCGACGCGAGCGATCGGGCCGTTTAGCGCCGGCGAGGCCGAACCACGCCGGGATGATCGCAACGCTGTCGTCATGAGAGAAACAGTTGCGTGAGGCTAGAGACAAACAGGTTAGAAAGCTGGGCTCAGGGATGTCGCTCCGAACTGAGGGCAGAAGCTTATCAGGACTACCCCCGTTATCAGCGGCTCACCCAGCCGACATAGAGCAGCAAAGCGACTGCGATAGTTCCGAGAACCAGTACGTGCTCCAGCGCCCACCGCCACGTCCGCCCGTGAGACTGGTCCCATTCCTTGGTCGGCCACATACACTCGAACAGGCGCAAGTGTGAAGGTCGCAGAGCCAGCAGCAATAATGCGCCGGTTATCACTCCGCCGATGTGAGCCCAATAAGCGACGCCGTCCTCGGTCTGGGTAGCCGCACTCCAAACTTGCAGCACGATCCAAATACCAACAACATAAAGGGCGCGAATACCTAATGGCCAAACGTAAGTCCACACTTCGACCTTGGCGCACGGCCGCAACAGAACAAAGGCCGTAAGAACTCCGGATATCGCGCCAGATGCCCCAATGAGAGTGGTCGTGGAGTGAGGATCATTCAGCAGAAATGCGATTCCGCCCCCCATGCCGCAGAGCATGTAAAACATCAGATACCGGAGGTGACCTAACGCATCTTCGATGTCGTTGCCGAAGACCCATAGGAACAACATGTTGCCCAGCAGATGACCGGCATTCGCATGGACGAACAGCGAGCTGATCAAAGTGAGATCGCGAGGAAATGCGGCACCGAATGGCTGATCACGGATCTCGATTGCGGGAACAAATCCCAAAACTTTCATAATGGATTCTTGCCAGTCGGCCGGCAAAGGCAGCATCGCCATGAATATGAAGAAATTCACGGCGATCAGACCCCAAGTCACATAGGGCTGGGTCTCGCCCTTAAGCGGATCATCGGTATAAAGCGGCAGTACCATCTTGGAATCCGAACGAAAAAGACAGTTGCTTCACGACAATTACTAG